>Ga0163148_10000940_pt1 | contig 38913 bp, 28 predicted proteins | sample OliLakLV19MP7P2_FD_148606 | JGI IMG/M metagenome (GOLD analysis project Ga0163148, IMG submission 148606) | Freshwater microbial mat bacterial communities from Lake Vanda, McMurdo Dry Valleys, Antarctica- Oligotrophic Lake LV.19.MP7.P2 | ecosystem: Environmental > Aquatic > Freshwater > Lake >... | reverse complement strand
GAAAGAGTTGATCCCGCTGACCGAACCCGAGGTGCGGCGACTCCTGATCCAGATCGTCTGGCCCCGCCTGCACCGCGATGAACGAACCATGCTGTGGTCTACCTGGCGACGCGAACACCAGGCCATCGCAAAGCGATGCCACTACGCGAGACGAAAATACGATGCGCTACTGTAGTATTAGGGTGGCCGCGTTCAATCGACTGATTTGCCAACGTCTTTTGCTTTTGCGGGTCGCAGGGAGCGGATTGTTACACGATCGCCGGCAATCGACTGCAACACAGGCGACGCAGCCGAAGGTCCTACCGTCCGTCACAGTGACGAACAAATCGTGTCGGCCGATGAGTGGGCTCGAGTTTCGGATACGGCCGCGTCGAACGGCGGTTGGGCGACTTGCGAGTGGATGAGACGCGGCGTGTCTGGCGTAAGCCATTATCCATCAGGACTCATCCGCTTTCACGTCGCCTATCACTACGATCCGCAGCCTTGGGCGTCGCGAACCTATCAAGTTCGCGCCGCAATGCGACTTCTTTCGCCCTTTCAGGGCTTTTCGCTTGTCGATCCCGACCCAGGGCTTGCGCCCTAGGCTATTGTCTTTCGCCGCTTCGCGGCTGGATGCAGGCGTGCTCAGCCAGTGCGGCCGTGTTGTCTGACGGGGCGTTGCATCCCAGCCGCGAAGCGGCGGCAGAAAGTAGCCTGGGCCGCAAGCCCCAGGAACCGGCGTACACCACGGTAAGCCCCGAAGGGTCGCAAGAATGTCGGCGGCGCGGGTTTCATCATGGCGTTCGACGACGGGGGGTTCGACGACAAGCCGATTGAAGGACGGGCCGGCGGGCTGATCATCGATTCGCAATCCAACGCGTGCAGTCGCCGAAGTGCCATCACGATGCAGCGATTCTGTCGCCCGTTCCGGGCTGGTACGCGCTCACTTGAACCCAGGGCTGACGCGCTGGGCTACTCTCTTTCGGCGTCTTCGCGGCTGAGGAGGCAGATGCGGATGCAACCATGGTATGACCTCCACCAGTACTTCTCGGCGGTTGTCAATTTTCAGTGTTACGGGTGAATCAACAAGAGGTCGATACCGAGAAATGCGAAGTAGTGGTGCGCAGCGGGCGTGCTTTACTTTACAGGAGTGCCGGTGTGCTTGGCCCGCCATAGGAACCTTCACCCCGGCCCTCTCCCGGGGTACCGGGCGAGGGAGCTACGCCGCCGTGCGCTTGCGTTGCACGCGCTGCGCGAGCATTTGCTCCATCGCCACGCCATCGAGCGGCTTGGCGAAGTAATATCCCTGGCCGAATTCGCAGCCGAGTTCGCGTAGCCGCTGCAGTTGCGCGTCGGTTTCGATCCCCTCTGCCGTCACGGCCATTTCTAGATTGTGGGCCAGGCTGACAATGGTTCGCACGATCTCGTCGCCTTGGCCGGGCGTGTCGATCATTTTTACAAAGCTGCGATCGATCTTCACCACATCGATCGGAAATTTGTGCAGGTAGCTCAACGACGAGTAACCCGTGCCAAAGTCATCGAGGCTGATGCGCAGATTCATCCGCTTTAACTCATCGAGCATGCCCACGGCTTCGTCGCGGTTGTTCATGATGGCGGTTTCGGTGATCTCGAGCTTGATCAGATCGGCCGGAAGTCCGCTGGGGACGATGATCTTGAGCAGGTCATCGACCAAGTCGGCCTGCGCGAACCGGCGGGCTGACAAGTTGACCGACAGCGCGATGGGCGACTGCTGCCCGTATTTACGATTCCACTCGGCCAATTGCCGGCACGATTTGGCCATAACGATCCGCTCGATCGGCGCGATAAGCCCGGTTTCTTCCGCGATGGGGATGAACTCCATCGGCGGAACCAGCCCGCGATCGGGGTGACGCCAGCGGACCAGCGCTTCGACCGAATCGATCGACCCGGTGTGCAGCGAAAGGATGGGCTGGTAATGCACCTCGAATTCATCGCGATCAATGGCGCGGCGCAGGTCATTCTCCATCTGTAGCTGCTTGACGACGGTGGTGTGCATGTCGGCATCGAAGACCTGGTGCCGGTCTTTGCCGCCGCGTTTGGCGTGGTGCAGGGCGATGTCGGCGTCGCGGAGCAGGTCTTCGTGCTTGTCTTCTCCACCGCGGCTGAGGGCGATGCCGATGCTGCTGGTGACAAACACCTCGGTGCCGTTGAGCACAAAAGGCCGGGCCAGTTCTGCCTGCACGCGGGCGGAGATGGCGTCGGCGTCGGACGTGGCGCGCACGCCTTCGGCCACCAGCACGAACTCATCGCCGCCGGTGCGGGCGACGGTGTCGGCCGGGCGCACACATTCGCGCAGCCGCCGCGCGAACTCCACCAGCAACTGGTCGCCGCCGCGGGGGCCGATTGATTCGTTGATGGTCTTGAAGCGGTCGAGGCCGATGCAGATCACAGCGAAGCGGTAATCGTTCTCGCGGCGCGACCGGGCGATGGAATGATCGATGCGGTCATTGAGCAGCGCACGATTGGGCAGGCCGGTAAGCGAATCGTGCGTGGCTTCATGAAGCAGCTTTTCGTTGGCCAGCTTCTGTTCGGTAATGTTGTACATCAGCCCGTGGATCATCACGGGTTTGCCGTTGCCATCCTGAACCACGACGCCTTCATCACGAATCCACACCGTGCGGCCGTCGCGGGCGATCATGCGATACTCGACGCTCAGCGGTTCGCCGGTCCGCTGGGTGTGCAAGTCGGCGTCGATGGCGGTGGTGCGGTCGTCGGGGTGCAGATGATCGAACCAGAAACCCGCATCTCTCGTCCAATCCGACGGCTCATACCCGAGGATGGTGCGAATCTGCGGGCTGGCGTAGTGGCATTTTGAAACAGCCCCGAATTCCGCCGCGTAGATGATCGCCGGGACACGCTCAAGCATGAGCGCGGCGATGCCTTCGGAATCGCTGATTTCATTCGATGCCGTGAGTTCGAGTTCGTAAAACGCCGCATCAAGCGCGTGGAGAAACGCATCCGCCCTCGGAGGCAGTCGGCCAGTGGTGTCGGCGTGATCGCTGAGAATTTTCTGCAACGTTGGATGCATAACGACCGTCACCGGGATCGCTCGCTTGAGGCGACAAATGGTGCCTTGGCGCTTGCGACCGTCGTAATAAAAGTCGGACTGAACGCAAGCCCGCTTGATCAATCTGGGGCACTTCAATTCGTCCGAGTAACGCAGGTGTGAGGCCGCGGACGATTCAAACGATGGCGCGACGCAAACAGCGAGATTATCGGATGATCGACGTTACCAATCGAGCGTCCCTAAAAAGGCGGCGGCGAGGTCGCGCACGGGCACCTCGGCCACGACGGCATCGCGGGTGGATATGCGCAGTGTCGGAGCCTCGGCCACCTCACCGAGCGCGATGAGTTCCACGCCATCGTGCTGCAACGCGGCACGGCTTTCCGCAAAGGATTCGCGCGGCAGTTCCACGAGATACGCACCGGGCATTTCGTTAAAAAGCCAATCAGTGTCGTGGGGTTGGTAGTCGAGTAAACCCAACCCGAGGTCGGCGGCAATACACATCTCCGCCGCCGCCGTCAGGATGCCGCCGTCGCTTACATCGTGGCACGCGCGGACCAGCCCTTGCGCGATCGCTCCGGCAAGCACGCGGTGAACAGTGGCGAGAGAATGAAGTTCAGTTGTCTTTGATTTGATCAGCCAGAGGGAATTGCCCGGCTGTTTCAGATCCATTGTTATGCACTTCCGCACGTCATCGATCACTCCAATCGTGCTGATGAGCAGCGTGTTGGGAATGCGCGTGATCTTGCCCGATTCGGTGTCGGTGAACTGATTATGCAGCGAATCTTTCCCGCTGATAAATGGTACGCCGTACGCTTTGGCCGCGTCGTAACATGCCTCGCAGGTACGAACGAGCGTGCCCAGCGTTCGCTCGTCGTCGACGCTCGGCCAGCAGAAGTTGTCGAGCATCGCCAGCTTGCGCGGATCAGCGCCGACGGCGACGGCATTGCGAATCGCTTCATCAATCGCCGCGATAGCCATCGCATAAGGGTCTTCGATGTACGGCGCCAGGCCGCAAGCGATCACGACCCCTTTGTAAGAATTGAGTTTCGGCCGAATGACCGATGCATCGCTCGGACCGCGCTGCAGGGGGCCGATCAACGGTTTAATCACGCTGCCCGCCTGCACCTCGTGATCGTACTGCCGAATGATCCAGTGTTTGCTGGCGATATTCGGATGCGCGAGCAACCCGAGCAGCCGCGATTTTAAGTCGCCTGTTGTCGGGGTGAAATTCATCACGGGTTGGAAGCCCGTGCCACTGTTAACGATCGCCCGCCGCGTGGGCATGGGAATGCCGTCGTGCAGAAACGCCATCGACATGCGGCCCACTTCGGTTCCGGCGTAGTTCAGAAGCAGTTCGTTGTTTTCCGTGCCGAACGTGCCGATGACGGTCGCTTCGACGTCTTCGCCCGCCGACAGCTTGAGCAGCGCGGCAACCTGCGATTGCGGCACCGCCAGCACCATGCGCTCCTGCGCTTCGCTGATCCAGATCTCGTCGTAGCGCAGCCCGGCGTACTTGAGCGGGACTCTCTCCAGTTCCACCGTTGCGCCAATTTCAGCGCCCATTTCGCCCACCGCACTGGAAAGGCCGCCCGCGCCGCAATCAGTAATGGCGCTGAACAGCCCGCGATCGCGCGCCTGCAGGATTACATCGGCTACTTTCTTCTCAGTGATCGCGTTGCCAATCTGCACCGCGTGACTGAACTCATCGGCGTGGGTATCAGTGAGTTCGGCTGAGGAAAACGTAGCGCCATGAATGCCATCGCGTCCCGTCCGTCCGCCGACGACCACGATCGCATCGCCGCGCTGCGATTGCTTCTCGATCTTTTCGCGCGGCAGCAGTCCTACACAACCGCAGAACACCAGCGGGTTGCCGATGTAGCGATCGTCGAAATAGACCGCGCCGTTAATCGTCGGAATGCCCATGCGATTCCCATAATCGCGCACGCCGGCGACGATCTGCCGCAGCACGCGCTTCGGATGGATGACGCCTTTGGGAAGCGGAGAGCCGATAGCCGATAGCCCATTGCTAATAGCAGAATGCTCTCCGCTATCCGCTATCCGCTCTCGGCTATCTGCTATTGCACCCGGAAACGCCACGCAGAACACATCGGTATTCGCGATCGGCTTAGCGGCTAGGCCGGTGCCGAGGATATCGCGAATCACCCCGCCCGCGCCCGTTGCCGCGCCGCCGTATGGCTCGATGGCGCTGGGATGATTGTGCGTTTCCACCTTGAAGCAGACGGCGTCGACCTCGTCAAACACGATCACGCCGGCATTGTCTTTGAAGACCGAGAGGCAAAAGGGTTCAGGGTTCAGCGTTCGGGGGTCAGGCGATGTGCCTGAATCCTGACCCCTGAACCCCGAACCCTGCATCAGCTCCGCCGTCGCTTTGAAGATCGTTTCCTTGATGAGATTGCCGTAGCGGCGCAGCACGTTCCCCGACTCGTCGCACACTTCCACCGCACTCTTAAGCGTCTTGTGAACGCAGTGCTCGCTCCAGGTTTGCGCCAGCGTTTCCAGTTCGATATCCGTCGGTTCACGCTCCGCCCGGCGGAAGTATTGCTGCACGGCCTTCATTTCATCGACCGACAGAAACAAATGCCCCTCGCGGCTGAGCTTCTTCAGGTCGTCATCGCTTAGATTGCGAATCGCGACGTGCCGCAGCTTCAGCTTGTAATCATGAACCCGCGGAAATTCGTCGGCCGGCACCGCTTCCAGATGAATCGATTCAACCACTTCATTGGCTAGCACGCGCGATGCAATCTGCCGCAGTTGATCTTTAGGCAGCGCCTTTTCAAAACGATACGCGCGGCCGGTGCGCACTTGCTTGACCGCAATGCCAAAGTCGCGAATGGCCATTTCGGTAGAATCGGCCACCGGGTCCATCACGCCGGGCTTGAGGTGAATCTCCACCCAACTTCCGCCCCCATTTGCATCAGCCAGCGGCGGAGCGGCGGTGACGATTACCGCATGCTCGACAATCGGATCAGCCAACAACTCGCGACAAAGCTTCTCGATCTGCTCCCGCGGCGCGGTGGTATCGATGTAGAAAATCCGCCATGAATCGACGCGCCCCACGTCGTGCCCGAGCGAGGCAATCTGCTGCCGCACGCTGCGCCCGTGCGGGTCTGCGGCTTGCCCGGACCTGTGCAAGTCGGGACAAGCGCCAACGTCGATGCGGTAGATCATCCGCACAGTGTAGGCGCAGCGGATGATCGATCAATGACGCTGTCTGTGCCACCGATCAGAGAAATTCGGCCCGCAACGTTCCAGCAGCTTCATTGAGATTGGTATACACCACGCTCGATCCGAACCGCGATACGTGCAGTTCCCGCCCGCCGGCGGCCAATGTCGTGTACACGCTGCTGCTGATGGTCGAAGTCGCCCAGTTCAGCGAGCCCGCGTACCGCTTGGCGACATTGTTGGTGCGATCAAAGTAATAGATGTTGATGGAGTTCTGGTTCGTGCCAGAGAAGAAGAGTTTGCTGTACAGCCCCTGCTTCTTGTTGGCGATGGTGGCTGCGGTGAAGCCGTAGTTGGGGTTGCTGGCGTAGGCAAAACGAAGCGACGTGGTGGTGGCATCGTAATAACTCACCGCCGGCAGAAAGGCGCGGGCAGGATCGCTCGAACCACTCTTGAAGAACGCCATCGAGATATACCCGCCGGAGATCTGCAGGTCTTCCACCGTGTAATAGGTGTATCCATTGGCCTTCGTCCCCGGACCGATATTGCCCTGCACCGCGTACTTCACCGTGCCGTGGGTGGTGTCTTCATACGCCAGCGCAAACTTGCTGACGATGGGCCGCGTCGGGTCGAGCGACAGCGAACTGAATCGACCCACGTCTCCGGCGCTATCCAGCGTGCTGATGGTAAACCCGCCCGTGGCGGCGCTGGCCATCTTAAGATCACCCTTGGTGCGGTTGTAGTACGTGATCACCGCGCCATCGTTGCGGCTGAACGCCAGACTCGGGTAAAGCCCGGTCGATCCCGTCGACTCCAGCGTTTGCACTTCGAAGGCGCTCGTGACGCTTGAGTGCTGCGCGAACATCAGATCGCCATTCCATCCATTAAAGTATGCGACGGCGGGACGATTAGCGCTATCCAGCGCGAGCGATAGAAACTGATACTCCCCCGCCGCGGCGCTAATCGGGTCGGCGATCGTCTGCACAATGCTCCACGCGCCATCGGTCTCGCGGGCGGCGTATTTGAGCTTGCGATCGCTGCGATCGAACCACACTTTGTGGAGCTGGCCGAGAGAGTCATAAGCGACATCGTTATACGTGCCATCGGTCTGCGCGTTGGCGTTGAGCCGCTCGAACGTCGGGCCGGCGAAGGTTAGATCGGTATTGCTTCCGTTGCGGTTAAGCCGCACCTGGATCGCCCCGCCCGCCGTCGGCGAAGCGGTAAGCATCGACGCACTGATGTTCGGCGGGGTTGTGCCGTCGTACGCGGTGACCAGCGTAACGAAAACCGCGGTCTTGCTGTCGTTCTTGCTGACGGTGAAGCGATAGGCGTCGTCTTTGAAATCACCGCTGGCGGTGTTGGTGACAAACGTCAATCCTCCGCGCGCGACGGTGCCGCTGTCGACATGAATTGGTGCCACTTTCACATTCCCGCCACTCGCGTAACGGGTGCGAAAGCTGTTGTCGCCCTGCACGCCGGTGGCGGCGGCCGAGGCGTCGCCGGCGAGGTTGAAGCTGATCTGATAATCGTGAATGGAAGTGGCCTCGACGCGGTCAATCAGCAGCATCGTTCCATCAAGGTCATACCACACGGTGCGAGTGACCACCGGGTTGCCTCGCAAATAGCCGTATCCGAAGTGCGACGCCGTCACCTGCGCGCTGCTGCCTGTGACGGCGTAGTTCTGGATGACGATGCCGGGGTTATCGTCGCCTTCCAGTTCGCCGGTGTTGGCGCTATCGACGTTGAGCGTGTTGTGCGCTTTGTTGCTGACGACGTACTGGCGATCGGGATTCTCCGGCTCGTAAATGAATGCTCCGGGATCCAAAATCAACGGTCGCCCGCCGCCGAAGAGTTCGAAGCTCAGCAGATCGAAGTGGCCGTGAATGCCGCCTTTGGGACCGGCATCAAAAATGATCTGGTTATCGGTTGATGCATTGCCAGAGCGCATGACATAAAGCCCGCCATCGGTCATCGCGTAAGTGTCGCCGCGCGCTCCCAGAGCCGGCGTGACGGGGTTGCCGAGAAAGGGGTTGATCGTCGTTGGCCCAAACAAAAACAGATCGCGCAGCCGCGGCTTGGCATCGGGCCAGGTGTCGGCGCCTTGAATCAAATTGGCCTTGAGGAAGAGCGTGACCGACGTGCTGCGATACGAATCGCCGATTGCCGGTCGGTTGCCATCCGGCGAGAGCAACTGCCAATAGCTGCTGACGGCGTTGGAGATGATGGTGGCGATTTTCTTTTCAGGCCCGGCGCCGTCGGGGTCTTGCGTCCAGGGCGCATCGTCGCCGTTGCGCATATCGAGCAGGCGGGCTTCGAGCAGGTCTTCCGCCACGCCGCTGGTGTAAACCGGCGACTGCTCAAAGTGCGATCCGTCATTATACAGTTGCCCGCGCGCGCAATTGAAGACGAGCGTTCGTCCGGTGCTGACCCACGTCGCGGCGGTATCCAACTCGGGAAACATCTGCCCGAGCAACAACAGGCTGCGACCAACCGACAGCGCGCGGTTGCTGCCGAAATCGGTGGCGACGGCGGCCTCGGATTGCAGGTAGTCGCCCATTTGAATCAACTTGTAGACCATCAACGTGCTGTCGGCGCCGCTGAAACCTGCCGAGCCGATCATTATGAAATATGCGTTCGCCCAGTTTTCGGCCCGCAGCGCCGTATCCAATCGCCAGCCGTCCTGATCGTCGGCGCTGTAGGCCTGCGGCACGTTGCTGGTGGGGTACTGTGTCGTCCAATCAGCGATCTCATACGCAAGTTCTTCGGCGTACTCCGCGTCGCCGGTGACTCGATACGCGTAGGCCAGGTCTTGAAAATGCCCGTGGCGATTAAGCGTATGCAGAAACTCCGGGTTGCTGCTTCCGCCGGGCGTGATCCAGTCGATGTCGTTGGGCAGATCGATGTCGTAGCTGCTGGCGCTTCCCTGCTCGGGAAACTTGTGAAACTCCTTCACCGCGTCGGCGTTGGCGACGGTGGACGTGTAGTTGATGGTTGTGCCGAGCAGGTACGCGACGTAATCGGCGGTGTCTTCGTCATCGAAGAACCACTTGGCATTGGTTCGACTCTGCACGTAGTTGTGCAGCGCGTTATCAAACTGCGTGCTGCTGGCGTTGAGTTTGGTTTGCAGGGCGGATTGCTGCGCGGCGTTGTTATCGAAGCGATCGACAATCACCTGCCGCTCACCCTTATCCAGCGCGCTCCCCAGCGTCTCGGGCCGCGGGGATGCTGGGGTGGACGTCAGGAACACGCGGGCTTCGAGTGGCGACAGTTCGAACAACGAGAAACGACGGTACGGCGATCGGGACATAAAACCTCCCAACATGCTGTATCGCAACGATCGGACGGGGCGTCAACCGCATGTCGCGGAATAACTTGATAGTGGACGAAGAATTACCGGACTCAAGCGTTTAGCGACGCCGCTTGCGGCGGTATTCCGAATTATGATCCGTTAACTGTCTTCACAAACGCCGCAAACCCCGCAGCCTGTATGGCGAGGCGGCCGTCGATCTCGGCGTCGGTGAGTTTGCCGTTCGCGTCCAGTTTCTGTCCGATGCCGGGGATGAATACGCGGTCGGGGTACAGGTGGGCGTTGCGGTAGCCGAAGATCATCTGCAACTGCTCCACGCTGCGCAGCGCCCCCCAGACGCCCGCCGCCTCGCCGGTGAAGGCGACGGGTTTGCGATCAAAGCTCTCAGGGAATTTGAGCATGTCGATGAAATACTTCAGCACACCCGGGAACGACCCGTTGTATTCCGGCGTGACCACATGCAACCCGCCGGCGTCGAGGACGCGCTGCTGAATCGCCACCATCGCCGGCGGCTTCACCGCGTAGGCGGCGCCTTCGAATACCTCGCGCGGCAGTTCGGTGAGCGACAGTGTCGACGCCGATGCGCCGGCGGCTTTGTAGTGCGACTCGACAATGCGACTCACCTTCATGGCGTTGGAGTCGGGGCGATTGGTTCCAGAGACGATGAGAATTGTATTGCTTGGCATAGTTGGCTTAAGTGTAGGCCGTCGGCCCGCGGATTGTCACCCATCGAACCGTGCGGCGCGACGCAGGATCGTACGCCGGCCGGCTAAATTGTCGGCCTCTCGGGCAGATTCGGCTGCTGGTGCAGCTTTACCGGCGCACCCTTCTGCTTCTTCATATTAATGTTCATCATTTCCACGCCCAGCGAGAACGCCATGGCGAAGTAGACATAGCCTTTGGGAATGTGCGCATCGAACGATTCGGCCACCAGCATCACGCCGATCATCAATAGGAACGACAGCGCCAGCATCTTCACCGTCGGATGGCGCTCAACAAACTCGCTCACCGATCGTGCAAACAGCAGCATCACCCCCACCGCGATCATCACCGCCACGATCATCACCGTTAGCCCCACCCACTTGTGAGCCGGATCGGTCTGCACCATGCCCACGGCGGTGATCACGCTGTCCAGGCTGAAGACGATATCCAGCAAAAGAATCTGCACGAGCACCGAACCAAAACTGACTGCGGCTTTGCCGGCGCTGGCGTGATGCTCTCCGCCTTCCAGTTTGTTATGGATTTCGTAGGTCGATTTGAAGATGAGGAAAAGCCCGCCGATAAGCAGAATCAGGTCGCGGCCGCTGATCGCCCCGCGTTCATCAAGATACGGGAGCTGAAACAACGGCGCGGTGAGGCCCATGATCCAACTGATGCTCAGCAACAGTAATATCCGAATGCCCATCGCCAGGATGAGGCCAAGCTGCCGCGCTTTGTTTTGCTGATCCGGCGGCAGCTTACCGGCCAGGATGGCGATGAAAACAATGTTGTCGATGCCCAGCACGATTTCCAGCGCGGCGAGCGTCACCAGCGCAATCAACGCCGGGCCCGACCACAGCGATGTCAGCCCGCCACCCGCGCCATGACCCGCCTCGACAGCGGTTGTTGTCGCGGCGGCGATGATGTTCCAGCCGTTGAAAAGTAGTTCATGCATCAGCGAATGCCCATCAGAAGTTCCATCGTCAATTGATCAAGCCGCTCGTAGGGCAAACGCGCCTCGGCAAGCTTCACCCGATCCAGCGGCGCGGCCAGTAGTTTTTTTGCGCGAGCCGACGAGTAAGTCTTTGTGAGTGACGCCAGAGCGCCGTCCTGCACGTTGATTTCTCTTCGCAGCGACTGAACTTCCTTGTCGGCGTTCCAGCGATTGGCCTTGTCGGCCAGGATCATATACGTCCGCATGTTGCCGCGGGCGAACTCTTGCACGTCGGCGTAGTCGCTCTGGCGGTACGCGTGCGCGTCGAAGTGACGCGGGTTGTCGTACTTGTAATCTTCCAGCAGCTTCACGAGAAAGAATGCGTGCTTGAGGTTGGCCGAACCGAAGCGGAAATCCTGATCGTACCGGCCGAACTCCTGATCGTTCAGATCGATATGGAACAGCTTCCCCGCTTCAATGGCGGCCGCCACCTGATGCACAAAGTTTAAGCCGGCCATGTGCTCGTGCGCTACCTCCGGGTTCACGCCGCACATCGCGGGGTGTTTCAATGTCGGGATGAACGCGAGGTAGCTTCCCGTGACGGCAAAATAAATGTGCCCGCGCGGCTCATTGGGCTTGGCCTCGAACGCGAACTTGTAGCCGTATTTCTGATCGATCGAATAGTCGCAGAGGTAATCGATTGCCTCACGAAAGCGTTTGATCGCGTCGACGGGGTTTTTGGCGGCATCGGTTTCCACGCCTTCGCGGCCGCCCCAGAACACATAGGTCTTGGCGCCGAACTCGGCGCCAAGCTCCATGGCGCGCATTGTCTTTTGAATCGCGTAAGCGCGAATTTTGGCGTTGTTGCTGGTGAACGCGCCGTCTTTGAACACCGGATCGCCGAAGAGATTGGTAGTGGCCATCGGCACGACGAGACCCGTATCCTTAAGCGCCTTGCGGAAGTCTTTCTTGATCTGCTCGGCCTGTGGCGCCGAAGAGTCGATGGGGATGAGATCGTTGTCGTGAAAGTTCACGCCGTAAACGCCTTCGCACTCGCCCAGCAGATTGACGATCTGTGCGGGGTTGAGCGCATCGCGCGTGGGCGCGCCGAACGGATCGCGGCCGACGTTGCCGACGGTCCATAGTCCGAACGTGAACTTCATCTTCTTCGTGGGGGTGTAGCTGTCTCTTGCCATGACGTTCTTCTACCCGATTGTTGGCCGAACAAACGTGCTCCGGCTCGGCGGCGGAGTGTCTACGAAACCGCCGAAGCGATCAAGAACCGGGCCGAACCCGGCCGCCCGCTTGTTGCAGCGATTGCTTCGGCTACGCTTCGGCGGAGTTTCATTTTTCGGAGTATGCGGATGCCGACCACGAAGCGTTTTCCTCCCGTCGCCCCCGACCGCCCGTTTATCCTCCACGGCGGCGATTACAACCCCGAGCAGTGGCTGGAGGCGCCGGGGGTGCTTGAGGAAGACATGCGCCTGATGAAGCTCGCCGGCGTGAACGTGGCGAGCGTGGGCATCTTCTCCTGGGCGATGCTCGAGCCGCGCGAAGGCGAGTTTGAGTTCGCTTGGATGGATCAACTGCTGGACCGACTCGCCAAAAACCAGATCACCGCCGTGCTCGCGACGCCCAGCGGCGCCAAGCCGAACTGGATGGCGAAGAAGTACGCCGAGATTCGGCGCGTCGACAACAAAGGCCATCGCGAGCTGCAGGGTTGGCGGCACAACCACTGTTACACCTCGCCGGTGTATCGCCAGAAATGCACGATCATGAATACCCGCCTCGCCGAGCGCTATGGCAAGCACCCGGCGGTGGCGATGTGGCACGTCTCCAACGAGTACGGCGGCGATTGCCACTGCGACCTGTGCAAGGCCGCGTTCCGCAAATGGCTGCAGGCCCGCTACCAGACGGTCGACACACTCAACCACGCCTATTGCTCGCGGTTTTGGAGCCATACATTTGGCGACTGGGACGAGATCGACCAGATCGATGATTCGGTTCACGGCCTGGCGATCGACTGGAAGCGATTCACCACCGATCAGACCGTCGACTTTTTCAGACATGAAATTGAACCGCTCAAGCGGCTCACGCCCAACATCCCAATTACTGTGAACATGATGGGCATGTATGAACCGTTGAACTACTGGAAGTTCGCGCCTTTCGTCGACGTGATCAGTTGGGATTCGTATCCCGGCTGGCACCAGAACGACGATGTGCTGCACGACGCACGCTGGACCGGCTTCGTGCATGACATTAATCGATCGCTCAAGCACAAACCGTTCATGCTCATCGAGTCGTCGCCGAGCAGCGTCAACTGGCAGAAGATCAGCCCATTGAAGCGGCCGGGCATGCACCGGCTTTCGAGCCTGCAGGCGGTGGCGCACGGGTCGGATACGGTGATGTACTTCCAGTGGCGCAAGAGCCGCGGAAGCTTTGAGAAGTTTCATGGCGCGGTGGTGGATCATGTCGGCAGCGAGCACACGCGCGTGTTCAACGATGTAAAGGACCTCGGAGGCGAACTGGCCAAGCTCTCCGGCGTCGTCGGCACGATGCCTGCGGCGCAGGCGGCGATCATCTTTGACTGGGAAAGTCGCTGGGCCATCAACGCGTCGGCCGGCGCCCGCAACGCCGACAAAAACCACGACCAGACCGCCGTGGAACATTACGCCCCGCTTTGGAACCGCGCGATCGCGTGCGATGCCATCGACATGGATCAGCCTTTCGACCCCTACAAGCTCCTCATCGCGCCGATGCTTTACATGCTTCGCCCGGGCGTGGGGGAGAAAATTGCCCGATTCGTTGAAGCCGGCGGCACGTTCGTTACGACTTATCTCAGCGGCATCGCAGATCAATCCGACCTCTGCTTCCTCGGCGGCTGGCCCGGCGGCGCGGGCAGCGCGCTGCGCAAGGTGCTTGGCATCTGGTCAGAAGAGATCGACGCGCTGCCCGACCATCGCACCCAAACGGTAACGGCACTCGACGACAACAATTCCGGCCTCACCGGCGCCTACAAAGCACGACACTTCTGTGACCTCATTCATCTTGAAACCGCCACGGCGCTGGCCAACTACACCACCGACTTTTATGCCAACCGCCCCGCCGTCACCGTGAACCATTACGGCAAGGGGCGCGCGTATTACGTCGCGGCCCGGCTGGACGATCGGTTCATCGACGACCTCATCGGACACGTTTCGCAAGGCCTGCACCGGGCCATCAATGCACCGCTTCCCGCCGGCGTGACGGCAACACTCCGCAGCGACGGGCAGACGGCATTCGTCTTCCTCATGAACTTCAACGCCACACCCGTCACCGTCGACCTCGGCGGCGAGCATGAGGCCGTGATCGACGGCAAACGACTGCGCATCGCCGAACTCAAAGGCTACGGCGCCATCGTCCTCAAACGCCCGGCATGAACTTCTCCCCCTCTCTTCCTCCCCCTCCTGGTACCCCGGGAGGCGGAGGTAGGACGCTTTACTTTCATCGCTCCTTTGCCTCGAATACCTCGCCGTGCAGCCAGCCATTTGCGTTGAGATCAATCTCGCCGTCGTCCGTGCCAACATCGCGCGCATTGCCGCAGCGGCGAAGGTGCCGGTGATCGCGGTCATCAAGGCCGACGCCTACGGGCTGGGCGTGACGCCGGTCATCCGCGCCATCGACGATCTTGTCGACAGCTACTACGTCTTCCAGCCGCGCGAGATTGTTGACGCTGCAACGCATACGCTTACCTCTAAAACATTCATCGCCGCCGTGTGTGGCGACGCGACGGCCGACGAACTGCTCGCCCACCGCATTCGCCCGGCGGTGTGGACGATCGATCAAGCGCGGCGCTGGCAAGCGTGCGACTGCGTGCTCGCCGTCGACACCGGCCAGCAGCGCTTCGCCGCCGGGCCGGATCAGCTCGATGCCATCATCGCCGCCGGCGTTTGTCGCGAGGCGTTTACGCACGCATCCAACATTACGCAGGCCGGCCGATTCGACGAGCTGACGCGCGGCAGGTCGCTGCGTCGCCACGCCGCCGGCACATCGCTGCTCGACGCGCCCGCCGCCCGTTTCGACGCGGTGCGACCGGGCTTTGCCATGTATGCCGGCGCGGTGCGCGTCACCACGCGCCTGCTCGACGCCCGCGCCTCGCTCGGCCCGGCCGGCTACACGGGCTTCCAGACTCCCTACCACGGCGTGATGCTCGGCGGCTACTCCGAAGGTCTCGCCGCCGGCGCGTGCATCATCAACGGCGTGAAGCGGCGCTTGCTCGAAGTCGGCATGCAATCATCGTTCGTCGAACTCGGCCCCGCCGACCGCGCCGGCGACGCAATAACCCTGCTCGGCGACGGCCTGACTGAAGCCGACGTCGCCAATGCCTGGCGCTGCGGCACGCACGAAGCATTGTTCCGCATGGCGCGCTGCGGAAGCCAAATTCATCTTTAGCCGCAGGTGATCGCGGATGAACGCAGATAAGAGGGAGGCTGGATCGACGCAAAAATCAAACACTCTTTCTTCATCTGCGTTCATCTGCGTTCATCTGCGGCCAAGTCAGACCCTTCGGGTGTCGCCGTGCCGCGAGCAGTTCGACCAATCCATTCGCCGCCAGGATCAGCGCCGCGCCTTGCAGTTCTTCGCGCGTCATCGGCTTGCCGGCGGTCATCCATGCGAACGCGCCGGCCCAGATCGGTTCCAACAAGTAGATCAGGGCCGCCCGGGTCGGGTCGAGCTTCGGCTGGAAGAACATCATCAGCGCAAACGCGCCGATCGTGGGCAACACGAGCATCAGAGCCAGTTCGCGCATCACACCGGGCTGGCCGAACAGCCGTTGCAGCTCGGTGGGGTGGAGCGTCGCCGCGCCGCCCGGTAGGCACAATACCGCCAGCGCGCAGCACACGCCGATGAAAATGAACTGCCCACCGGTGAGCCGCCAGGGCGTGTCGCGCTTCATCAGCGCGTTGAGGGTCAGCAAGTAGATCGAGAACACGACCGCGCACCCCACGCCCAGCCACTCGCCGACGCCCATGCCGCGCGGCGATCCGCCGGTCAGCCGCCACACACCAAACAGTGCTACTGCAATCCCCAGCCACGTCACCACCGACGGGTAACAACGCAATACCACCACCGACAATAACGGCACGAAGACGATGGAAAGCGTCGTAAGAAACGCAACCACCGCTTCGCTGCTGCGATCCAGCGCCAGATGTTGAACGACCAGCCCGCCGCCCAGTAGTGCGCCCAGGATGATCGACCGCCGCGCCGTTCCCCACGACCATCCCCGTCCGGCGCGGCTCCAGAACACCGCCATCCAGATCGCGCCGGCGAGCAGGAACCGCACCGCCAGAAACAACAACGGCCCCACCGGCGAATGTTCCCCCGGCCCGGCAAGGTTGATGCTGTGCTGCGCCGATTTGCCCCAGGTAAACCCCGCCCCCCAAAACGCCGTCGCGACGATCAGCCAGAGCGTGGCAATCCAGACCGTTCGATTCACGGGCGTTGGCGTGGGAGGTTGTTCGAGCGTGGGGGGCATCAGGTCGACACTCTATCGGATTAACGCTGAATCGGATCGACGCTGAGTCAGATCGATATTCTACTCGATCAAAGTTGTCGCCACGCTCCCGTCCGGCGCCGTGTTGCGCCAAAAAAAAAATTGGGTCCCTGCGGTCGACCCACGGAATACTGCATTTACATATTTTACAATCACTTACGCGCTTTAGCTCGATGGCCGATGGTGCGAAAAACCGGTTCCTAACCGGTTCCCAACCGGTTCCGAATGGTTCCCTGGCGGTACCTTTTTCGTTCCGGGACGGTTCTTTGCGGTTCAAACCAATACGCTGCGCTGCCGCGTATCGCTCCAATGAAAGTCGATAATCCACAATGCGCCTCCACTCAACTATCCCCGCGCGCTGCGCCAGCGCGCGCTCGCTGGCGCAACGCGCGCGTATAAATCAGCGTTTTCAAACGGCAATCGCGACTTTCCACGCCGATTTTTACGACGGAGGGTGTTGCGCGGGCGCGGGGTTGCCGGCGCAACGGGGGCATCGCTGCAAGCGACGCGTTCGTCGTTTGGATTGATGCGCGCCGGCGGTAACGAGTTGGAAACTCTTTCCACATTGACGCAAAGGCGGCTACTGCAACAACGGCAACTGCACCTTGACGCTGCGATCGGCCCCGTCGCGTGGGCCGGTGATGTCGGCGAGGCCGGGGGCGGCGCCGATGAAATTCTTGTCGATCTTCTGCACGTTGCGCGTTCGGGCGTGGGGGTTGGGTTTGAGGTCGGGGGAATTGGGGCCGTCGTGGCGGTTCAGGACATTGTAATACTGGTCGCGCTGCGCCGGGATCCAGCCGGCATCGCGGATGAGGCGGCAGATTTCGCGTTCTTCCAGTTTGTACGTCGTGCCGGCGGCGCTGACGACGTTTTCTTCCATCATCACGCTGCCCATGTCGTTGGCGCCGAAGAAGAGCGCCAGTTGTCCGATCTTCGGGCCCATCGTCACCCAACTGCTTTGCAAACTTTGGATATTGTCGAAAAACAACCGCGCGATCGCGAGGATGCGCAGGTATTCATGCGCCCCCGCCATGCGAACCACCCGCCCGCGGAGGATGTCTTCATTCGTGCTTTCGTCAAACGGGCCGTGAATTTGCGGATCCCATTCCTGCGCCCGACCGAGCGGTGTGTTTTCTCGCTGGAAGGGCCAGTGGATGAAGGCGGTGTAAGAGCCGGGGTTCAGGGTTCGGGGTTCAGGGTTCAGTAGAGAAGATTTGTTAAAGACCCCCGGCCAGCGCAGCCGCACGCGATCCATTGTTTCAGTCTCCTCTTCCCTGAACCCTGAACCCTGAACCCTGAACCCTCCCAACGCCCGCGCGTAATCCTGCATATCCCGCAGCGCGCTCATGTGTTCGATGCGTTCGCGCACGAACTCGATATGCCCCATCATCATGGTGCAACTGGTGTTCAGGCCCTCTTCGTGGGCGACGCGCATCACGCGCAGCCAATCGTCACCGCTGGCTTTGCCGATGCCGATGCGCCGGCGGATGCGCGGCGAGAAAATCTCCCCCCCGCCGCCGGGGATGGTCATCAGGCCGGCGGCTTTGAAGCGGCGGATGATGTCGCGCACATCCAAGTTAAAAAACCGCTCAAACTCCACAAACTCCGGCGGGCTGAAGGCGTGGATGTGCACCGTCGGAAAGTTGCTGCGAATGTAACGCAGCAGGTCTTCGTACCATTCGATCGGCAGTTGATCGTTCATACCCCCTTGCATGAGAATCTGCGTGCCGCCGATGGCGATGAGTTCTTTGATCTTCTCGTCGATTTTTTCAAACGAAAGCGTGTAACTGTCGGCGTCTTCATGATCGCGCCGGAAAGCGCAGAACGTGCATTTGGCGGTGCAGACGTTGGTGTAGTTGATATTGCGATCGATGACGTAAGTGCGGTAATCCTGCGGGTGCATCCGCTGGGTGACCGTATGCGCCCATTGTCCCAGATCGTGCAGGGATGCTTGGTGATACAGTTCGAGCGCCTGCGCATCGCGAAGCCGCGAGCGGCCGGAGAGGATTGAGTCGATGTCGAAGGAGAGCTTTGGCATTTCTTTTCAGAATAGTATGAAAAGCGGCCCTGTGTCGGAAGCGCATTTCAGGCGAATTGAAAGAAGGTTGCTACAATCCGAGCAACCAAAGGCCGGCCGCCTATGAAACATCACGCCATATTGATCGCCTCCGGCGCCGATCGACCGGGGATTCTTGATGAAGTGTCGCAATACGTCTTTGAAAGCGGCGCGAATATCGTGGACAGCAAGCTGCTGAGCATGGGCGGTACGTTCATTCTCATGGTGCTGCTGGGCGCCGACGAATCGGCTCCGCTCGATCGCATCCGAGAAGGCCTGCCCGCGTTGACGGCCGCCGCGCGCATCACTGCCGAGGTGCGCGACGCCGCTTCAGAGCAGGGTGATGCGGCAAGCTTCCGCTACCGCTTTCACGCCACCGGCGCGGATAAGGCGGGCATTCTCAACAAGCTGTCGCACCTGTTTCGGGTGTTGAATGTGAATATCGACGACGTGCACACCCACGTCGGGGTGATCCAAAGCATGGTTCGACCGCAGTTTGAGCTTGAACTGCTGCTGAGCGTGCCGCGTGATACGCCGATCATCCGGCTACGCGAATACCTTGACACGATTTGCCAGGAATTAAGCATTCAGTGGGAATTGCGGCCGGCGTGAACTGGCGCGCGGGTGCAAAATTGTGCTGACAGCTTGCTGCGACAATGCTAGGATGTGGATATGTCGATGATTATCGCTGCAAAATTCGTGAACGGCGTTTTCGTCCCGGAGGAAAGGCCGCCGCTGCCCGAGAATCAGCGCGTGCAGCTGGTGGTGCGTGCCTCGAATCCCCCCCGCGATGTTGCCGCTGATTTGGCAGCGGTGCGTGCGCAAGCTCAAAATCGACTGGTCGTCGACTCGAACGTTGGTCACGCCATCGCGCAAGACCCAGTGTTTAATATCGAGAATTGGTGAGTGATGTCATTGGCTCTACCGACCGGCTCGGTGTGCTTTCTTGACACCAATATTCTCTACTACCATTTCGTCGGAAATTACGCCGAATCGCCTGCGTGCTCCCAGTTGGTTGAACGATTGGTGTTGGGCGATCTCGACGCATTCTGTTCATTTCCGGTTTTAGCCGACCTCGTCCACAAGGTGATGATGGCCGAGGCGCACGCTAAAATGCCGACTGGGAAAACAGGGCTCAGCGCCCAACTCCGGCAGGCGAAATCCACAGTTCAACAACTAACCGCATTCGCTCAAATTCCCGGTCAGCTCAAATCGATTCCCCTTGTCGTAGCTCCAGTTGGGCTTGAGCATTTGGCGGCGGCGAGCGCCATTTCCAGATCAGAAGGCCTTCTCACCAACGACGCCATCATCGTCGCACTGATGCGCGAACATGGCATTATCCACCTCGCCACCAACGACGACGACTTTGACGCCGTAGCCGGCATTACCGTCTGGAAACCGCGATGAATGATGCGCCGGCCAAGATCGCGATTGTCGGCGCCGGCAGCGTCGGCGCTACCATTGCTTATGCCTGCATGATTCGCGGCGTGGCGGCGCGGATTGCGCTGTATGACGTCGATCGAAAGAAAGTCGATGCGCAGGTGCTCGATCTCAACCACGGCCAGCAGTTTGTTATGCCCGCAACGATCGAAGGCGGCGATGACGTGGCGGTTTGCAAAGACGCCGCGGTCGTCGTGATCACCGCCGGGGCCAAGCAGAAGCCGGGCCAGACCCGCATAGACCTCGCCGCCGCCAACACGGCGATCTGCAAGGACCTGCTTCCGAAGCTGCTCGCCGTTGCACCGGAGGCCATTTATCTGCTGGTGACGAACCCGGTTGACGTGATTACTTACGTTTCGTTGAAGATCTCGGCGTTGCCCGCGGCGAAGGTCATTGGCAGCGGAACAGTGCTCGACAGCTCGCGGTTCCGGCACTTGATCGCCAAACGACTCCGAATCGCCACGCAGAACGTTCACGCGTACATCGCCGGCGAGCACGGCGACAGCGAAGTTCCCCTGTGGAGCAGCGCAACCGTGAGCGGCATCGCGCTGCATGAATGGGCGGTGCCGGGCCACGGCAAGATGACCGTACGCGATCGCACCGAAATCTTTCAGAACGTGAAGACGGCGGCGCAGCAGGTGATCGAAGGCAAGGGCGCGACGAATTATGCCATCGGCCTGGCGACGGCGCAGATTCTCGACGCAATTTTGCGCGATCAGCACCGCGTGCTGCCGTTGAGTTCGCTGGTACGCAACTTCAAAGGCATTGACGATGTTTGCCTGAGCCTGCCGTGCATCGTCGGTCGAGCCGGCGTCGAGCCGCCGCTGCCGATTCCGCTGAACGCCAACGAAGAAGCCGGGCTGAAGAACAGCGCCGACATCATCGCGGCGGCGATTCGTTCGGTCGGGTTCTGAACTAAAAAAGGGCTAACGCGCTGCGGTGGAGATGGCAGCGTTATCGCGAACGGCTAAGTCGACCTTTACACCGAGCAGTTCTTCCAACAACCGAAACTTTTTGCGACGCGAAAAGAACTTTCGAGCGCGCCGGCAGTCTGTGATGAGATGGCAGCGAACCTTGAGCTTCCCTTCACGCAACTTGATGCGCACCTGCGGCTCATCATGCTGACGGCCGTCGAGAGAGTCGGCGGCGCGAAGCAGCGCCAAAACGATACGCATCGATCGGCGCGGATCGCCCGAGCGCAGCACATCGTCAAATCCGATCTCGGGAACGGCCCCGCGGTGATAACGCGTCAGGTAGGCCAGGCAGCGGCGCTCGACGTCGCTCAGCGGCAACCCGCGGTCGACCAGGAGCATTTCGCAGCCGATATGCGGGTGCCGGCGGTCGTTCACCGCGCGACCAATATCGTGCACCATCGCGCCCAGCCGCAGCATACGCCGCTCGAAGCGATCGAGGTGGTGGTGCGGGCGCAGCAGTTCGAATAATTCGTCGGCAATGGTGAGTACGCGCGCCTCGTGCCGGACGCAGGACAGCCGGCGGTGTACCCATCGGACGATGGTTCGTTCTCTGGCGGAGTTGGCGAGCAGACGGGTGTGTGGGCCCATAGGTTGATTCCATTCAACCGGTCGTCAACATTCTACCCCAGCATTATTAAGAATGCGCTATGGCCGCAATGCAATGACCCCCGGCGCAAATGGGGCGATAAAAAACGCGGCACCGGCACTGTCGCAAGGCGATCAGGCCTGGCCCTCCCCGGCGCCGCGGATTTTTGTTGTGCCGTTGATCCACCGGTTCATCACAGAGGATTTTATCTATATCGATCGTCCCGAGTCCACTGCGGGCATGAACAATCTGTGGAGAAACTATCTCGCGGCGGAGGCTTGATTCGCGTCGGTTTCCGTTTTCCAATCATCGGCGATGCGACACGATTCGACCAACCCCGCCGTCGCCCGATCAGAAACGAGGGCAGCCGTGTTTGCGCTGGTCGTGGCTGTCGTGCTGATGGCGACGAAGTTCGTGGCGTATGGGCTTACCGATTCGTCGGCGATTTTCTCGGACGCACTGGAAAGTATTGTCAACGTGCTGGCCGGCGGGTTCGCCGTTTACGCCGTCGTGCTCGCGCACCGGCCGGCCGATGAATCGCATCCTTATGGTCACGGCAAAGTGGAGTTCCTCTCGGCGGGTTTTGAAGGCGGCATGATCCTGCTGGCGGCGATTTTTATTGCATGGCGCGGCATCGAAGCGATCGCGCGCGGCGCGGCGGTGCAGCGGCTCGATGCCGGGCTGGTACTCATCATCGCCGCGATGCTCGTCAACGGCGCGATGGGATGGTGGTTGATCAAAACGGGGCGCAGCCAGGGTTCGATCACGCTCGAAGCCGATGGTAAACATCTGCTGTCCGATGCCGTGACCAGCGTGGCGGTGTTGGCGGCGCTGCTGGTCGTTAAGTTCACCGGCTTCGTGCTGGCCGACCCGATTTGCGCGATCGTGGTGGCGGTCTATTTGTTCTGGGTAGCGATCGACCTCCTCAAGCGTTCCGCCGCCGGCCTGATGGATGAGCAGGATCAAGGCGACGCCGTTCTTCTCAAGCAGATTCTCGATTCGCACCTCGCCCCCTCCGGCCGACCGCCGCTCATTTGCAGCTACCATAACCTGCGTCATCGCCACACGGGGCGGTATCACTGGATCGAATTTCACCTGATGGTACCGGCGGAGATAACCGTGGAGCAGAGCCACCAGATGGCCAGTGAAATCGAAGGCGAGATTGAACAGGCGCTTGGCCCCGGCGACGCCACGGCTCATGTCGAGCCGTGTACCGATCCGGCCTGCGCGCGCTGCGCCACTCCCTCTCCCGGTACCCCGCAAGTGGACCGGGGTGAGGGTTCTTACGGCACGCCAACGGTTGTCGCGTTGTTGAATGATCCTTCGTCTGAAACAGTTGGCGAGACGGCGCACAAAGTTGACCAGAAAGAACCCTCACCCTAACCCTCTCCCGAAATACCGGGCGAGGGAGTAAACGCATGCACCCAGACACCATCCTCTTCAACGGCAATATTCTGACGCTCAATGAGCGCCACCCCCAAGCATCGGCGGCGACCATTTACGGGGAGCGGTTTTCGTTCGTGGGCGACGACCCCACAACGCTTCTGCTCGCCGGTACGCGCACGAAGAAAATTGATCTGCTGGGCCGAACGGTTGTTCCAGGGTTTTGCGATTCGCACATTCACCTCGTCGGGTTCGGCATGAATCTGCTCAGCCAAGCCGACTTAGTTGGCGCCGCCGACATTGATCAAATCCTTGCGCGCCTGGCACAACTCGCCGGGCGGACGACGGGGTGGATCCGCGGGCATGGATTCGATCAAACCAAGCTGTCGGAAGCGCGGTTTCCTACGCGGCTGGAGTTGGATCAGGTCAGTCGCGATCGACCGATCGTCATCTCGCGCGTGTGCGGCCACGCCGGTGTGGCCAACTCGGCGGCGATTGCATTACTGAGCGAAGCCGAGAAGAGTGCCGGCGAAGTCGCGACCGGGTTGTTTACCGAGCAGGCGCTCTGGGCGATCTATCGGTATGTTCCGCCGCCGACGGAAGATGAGCTTGAGCAAGCCATTCTCGCCGCCGCCGACGTGCTGTTGAAGACGGGGATTACGTCGGTTCAGACGCTGCTTGACGTGCCACAGCAGCTTCAGGGTTTTTCGCGATTGCATCGGGCGGGAAAGCTGCCGATTCGCGTCGTCGCCATCCCGCCGTGGAGTGCCGTTGACGAGCTATACAAGAATGGGCTGCGAACCGGCTTCGGCGATCATTGGTTGAAGATCGGTGCCGCCAAGCTTTTCAGCGATGGCTCACTGGGCGCGCAAACTGCCCTTCTGGCCGAACCTTACACCGACAAAACGGATACGTGCGGCCTGCGTATTTACGAGCCGGCCGAACTCAACCGCCGCGTGCTCGACGCGCAAAACAAGGGCTTTCAGGTGGCGATCCACGCCATCGGCGATCTGGCGGTCAACGAAACGATCGACGCCATCGAGTACGCGCTGGCGAATGATCCGAAGCAACGCGACAACACGTATCACCGCCACCGCATCGAACATGCGAGCTTGTGTTCGCCCAATGCGATGGGTCGGCTCGCGAAGAATAAAATTGTCGTGACCTTTCAGCCGCAGTTTGTCGCCAGCGACACCTGGACGCCCGACCGCGTCGGCGCGGCACGCACGCGATGGGCGTATCCGTTCAAGTCGATGATTGAAGCGGGCATTCCGGCCACGCTTTCCAGCGACAGCCCAGTGGAATTTCCCAGTGCGTTTGAATGCCTGGCCAGCGCTGTCGGCCGGGCGGCGTGGTCGCCGGAGCAAACGCTTTCGCCGATGCAGGCGCTCCAGGCGTATTGCCTCGGCAGCGCGTACGCGGGGCATGTGGATCATCAGCAAGGGTCGATCGAAACCGGGAAGCTGGCCGACTTTGTGGTGCTGTCGTCCGACCCGAGCCAACTGGGCGCCTCAGCAATCCGCAATCTGACGGCGGAGCAGGTTTGGATCGGTGGCAAGCGGGTTAGTTGATCGCGCGACCGATCCGATTACTTGGGCAGGATGTTGCAGCGGGACAGCGCGTTGCTTTCAATTCGAACAAGCTCGACGTGCCCGTCCACAAACACGATATTAAGTTTGTTTTTGTGGCGGCGCCGGTCGAACATCGAAGCGTCTGCCCCTCGGCCGTTGTTGGCCAGCGCGTCGGCCAGGGTTACGCGGCCTCGACTGTTGTTCGACGGCGTCCAGCAGAGCCAACCGTCGGGCATCCACGAATACGCCCCATACGACCGGCGGTTGGCGTCGGTAAACAAAATCGTTTCGGCGGGGTTTGATAGTTTCGACATATTGCCGCCCAGCCGGCGGTCCTTGTTCGGCAGGATCAGGTTGTAACCCAGGAAGCCCTCGTTCAACCCATAATCAGAATTGGTCGACCAGGCCGCCAGCGGCGTGTTTATCCGCCGAACCGACATCATCGTTCCCTGGTTGATGGGCGTCGTGTCGGTGCTGTTGGTGAATCGCTTATCGTACTGGAACGAACCGGTCGAAGGGCACATAAACAACTGCCACACGCGCGTTTTCTCGTTGAGCGCCTGATCGAGCAAATCCCAGTTTTCGAACGGCAGGTCTTTGTAGCCCAGATAAGGCGCGATCGCCGCCGGCAACGGAACGATCATGGGGACGTTGATCTGTGGGGCGTACGCATAGGTGTACCGGGTGCGGGTGGAGTCGTTAAGCCCTTCAGGAATTCCACCGGTCGCGCCGATGGTGATTTCGCCGCCGAGCGGCATGAAACCCTTCGAGTCCATCACGCGCAACAGGCAAGCCGAAGCGATCTGACGAAGGTTCGATCCGCATTTGACCACCTCCGCCTGCCGTTTGGCGGCGGTGACGGCGGGGAGCAGAATGCCCACCAGGACCGTAATAATCCCGATGACCACCAGTAACTCGACGAGCGTAAAACCGCGAGGCGTTCGTGCCGGTGGGACCATGCACTGACTCCAAATAGAGATGCGAACCGATTAACAGTACTGACTCGCGAACAAATCGCAAGCAAAAACCGGTAATTCTTGGCCGCAACTCGTTCTGAAGAAAATACTTACGCGCGTTCCGCCGCGCCAATCGCTTCGGCGAGGTTTACAGTGCCTTCGTAAAGGCTGCGTCCGACGATCACGCCCCAGCAGCCGGTGGCTTTCACCTGTTCGATGTGCTGCAAATTGCCCACTCCGCCGGATGCGATAATCGGCAGGTGGGTGGCTTCGACGAGTTTGCTCGTCTGCGGGTAGTTCGGGCCGGACATCATGCCGTCCTTGGCCACATCGGTGTAAAGAATGCCGGCCAGCGGCCAATGGTTCGCCAGTTTGGCGATATCGACGGCTTGCTGGCCCGAGGAGCTGAGCCACCCGTGCGTGGCGACTATGCCGTCCCGCGCATCCAGCGCAAGAACAATTTTGCCGGTAAACTTTGGCGATTCGAGCAGTTGCGCGAGCCACGGCAAATCCTGGACGGCGCGCGTTCCGATAACCACGCGGGCGGCGCCGGCGTCGAGCATGGCGGCCACGTCGGCGTCGCTGCGAATTCCCCCGCCTACTTGCACTTGCGCCTTTGTTGATTGGATGACTTTTCGGATCAGGTCAATCTGCACCGGCCGGCCTTCTTTAGCGCCGTCCAGATCAACGATATGCACATGCTTCGCCCCGGCAGCGACAAACGCGCCAGCGGTGGCGAGCGGGTCTACGTCGTAATTCAATTGATCGGCGTAATCCCCCTGCCGCAGACGGACGACTTTGCCATGACGCAGATCAATGCTGGGGATGACGAACATCAGGCTTTATTTTGTGAATGCAACCAACGCTTGAACGCCACGGCTGCATCGAACGAATCTCCGGTGATCGCCTGATTCACAAAATCGCTGAACACCGCCATGTCCAGGCCGGGAAGCTGAGGGCTTGATACGCTCAACTCATAAGTCCTGTCGGAGCGACGCACGTTCGGACAAACCTGTTGCCCGTCGTATCGCCAAATTTCCGGAACGCCGAATGTGGCATAAATAGATTCACGCGAGACGGAGCTGCTGAACACATCGACCTCGATGGCCAGGTCGGGACGATTTTCGGCAGTTATTTCAAGCGTGTGCGGGGACAACGGTGGAAGTGCAGTGGTAATGTAAAAGCATTCGTCGGGTTCGAGGCCCGCGCGAACGTCATCCCGATGACAAGTTACCGAACCCAGGCCGCTGATGCGGATATTTTGCTCCAGCGAATAGGTCTCAAGCAACCGCGCAATGGCCTTTTTAATGCGCTCGTGCTTTACACCGGGCATGAATAGCTCCATCCTCCCGCGGAAATAGTTGACGCGGACGTGGGAATTCTCGAACTCTGCGATCGTGCGCAGGTAATAATCCCAGCTTACGTTTTCAAGCACGATGCGGCCGTCGCCGGGATGGGCGCTTCGAGGTTGTGTCGGTGTGAGAAGACTCATTTTCCCAACAAGTAGATCAGCACCTGATCAAAACGCTTTTGCCAGGCCGGCTCGTTGTGCTCGTCGCCGGGGAACTCTTTGAACACAAAATCTTTGTCGGCGACCAACCCTCCGGCGGTCAGTTTGGCAATGAAAGCCTTTGTATCAGCGACGGGGTCTTTGCCCGGCGGGTAGTTGTCGCCGGGTTTGTCGGACGTATCGATCCAGAGTTTCTTGCCCTTGAGAAACGAAACGTCGTCGCCCAGCGCCGCCGAAATCGGCTTATCATTCAACTGCATCCACGGGGTGAGCAGCGCGGCGCCGGCGAATTTGTCGGGCATGGCTTTGAGCATGGTCAGCGTGACCATCCCGCCCAGTGACGAACCGGCGATGTACGTATTCGCCGGCTCGGGCTGCGTGCGATACATGCCGTCGATCATCGGCTTGATTTGCTCCATGACCAGCTTGGCATAGGCCGACGCCCGGCCCGGCGCATCGGCCGAACCCATGGTGTCGGGGGTGAACTCGGTCGTGCGGGTTTCGGCGTTGTAAACACCGACAATGATTGCCGGGCGAATTTTGCCTTCTTTAATCAGCCGCTCGGCGGTTTCATCCACCTGCCATTCGATGCCTTTGAACGACGTGTCGGCGTCCATGAGGTTCTGGCCGTCGTGCATATAAAGAACGGGATAGCGCGTGTCTTTGTTGGCGGCGTCTTCATAACCGGGCGGAAGGTAGACGAGAATATCGCGGTCATTCTTCAATTCCTCGGAGTGGAATTTGCGCTGTACGATGATGTTTCCGGTGCGCGTCGACTTGCCCGGAATATTCTTGCCCGCGTCGCGCCAGCTCAGCACCTTCACTTCGACGACGGCGTCTTCCTTTTCCGGTTCGATGGTGAACGTGTGGTTGTCGCGTTCCTGGCCTTTGTCGCCGGTTTCCACCGTCGCCCAATTGCCGCGCGTCACCTTAAACTCGTGCTGAAGACCGGTCAGCAGCGCCTGTTCGCCGTCCAACGAAGCGACGTAGGTGCCGTCGGATTGCCGCTGCAGAGGCACGCCGTCGGCGGCCCAGGCTCTCAGAGAGGGCGCGGAGCCGGAAAGGTACAGCGTCTGGTCCTTGGGCGTCTCGGCGGGTGCGCTGATGACGAACTTCACGGGCACCATCTTCAGATTTCTGGCCCACTGCACGTAGGTGTCGGCATCGGTACGCGCTTTATCGGCGCTGTTGGCATCGGTCTGTGCCAGATACCACCCTCCGAAACCGGAAATTGCAATCGCCACCAACACTAACGGCCAAATGATGTAACGCATAAGTGTGCCTTCTGCTTCCTAATCCACCGCCCCGGAAACGAGTATAACCGGTTAAACGTCGTTGAACAGATTTTTAGCGAACTTGGCAACACGCCGCCAGCGGCCAACAATAAGGCTTGTACCCAACGCACTCCATGCATGACCGCATCAAGAACCTCGCCGACAAAGCCAAGTCGCTGCCCAAAACGCCCGGTGTCTACCTGATGAAGGATGACAAAGGCCGGGTGATCTATGTGGGCAAAGCGTCATCCCTCCGAGACCGCGTGAGCAGCTATTTCCAGGCCTCGACCCGGCTGGAGTTCAAAAAAGCGCCGATGCTCGATCACATCGTCGATTTTGATGTGATCGACTGCGACAGCGAAGTCGAAGCCCTTCTTTCAGAAAACCGCCTGATCAAAGACATCCAGCCCAAATTTAATGCCCGGCTGATGGACGACAAGACCTTTCCTTATTTGATGGTTACCACCAACGACGCTTTCCCCGGCGTGTATGTCACGCGACAACCCAAGTCTAAAGGGGTCAAGCTCTACGGCCCTTTTACCAGCGTTTACCAGCTTCGCGAGGCGGTGCAATTGCTTCAGCGGGCCTTCAAGTTCCGCACCTGCCATCTGGAGATTCTGGAAGAAGACCCCAAACGTCGGTTCTTCAGGCCGTGTCTGCTGTATGCCATCAAACAATGCACCGCGCCGTGCGCCGATAAGATCGCCAAGCAGGAATATCGGGAAGACATCGCCCGTCTCACCCGGTTTCTCGACGGGGATAAGAAGACCGTTTTGAAGCAAATGCATCACGAAATGACGACGGCGGCGACCCGTCTCCAGTTCGAATCGGCCGCGCGGCTTCGCGATGAAATTCGCGCGCTGCAGGGTCTGGGCGCACGGGCGCGCAAGGGAGAACAGGAATTCTGGCAGCCCGAGGCGTTCGTGAACAACCCCGCCGACGGGCTGGCGAAATTGCAGGACGCGCTGGGCCTGGTTGAACCGCCGCAAATTGTTGAGGGGATCGATATCGCTCATTTGCAGGGCGGCGAAATGGTCGGCAGCAAGGTTTGCTTCATCGACGGGATGCCGTTCAAAGACGGTTATCGACGTTACAAGATCAAGCACGGGCAGGGGAACAACGATTTCCTGTCGATCCAGGAAGTGGTGGAGCGCGGGTATCGCGAGGCCGGGGCGAACAATGAATTGTTCCCGCACCTGATCATGATCGACGGGGGAATCGGGCAACTGAACGCGGCGATGGACATCTTCCGTACCATGAACGTCAAACCGCCGATGGTCATCTCGCTGGCCAAGCAGGAAGAGCTGATTTACGTCTTCGGCCGATCGGAACCAATCCGCCTGCCGCGGAATCATCTGGGGTTGAAGCTGCTGCAATACGTCCGCGACGAGGCGCACCGCTTCGCGCAGCACTACCACCACATCCTGCGGCGCAAGGCTCAGTTGGAAGAAGACGTGAAGCAGGGCCGGCGTGCGCCGGGCCGCAAGAAAAAAGTGACTCCCCAACCGCAACAATCGACCGACACCGGTATCTCACAGGGGGAATGATGCTCCGTACTGGATTTATGATGCAGAGGGTGGGGCAGACATTCCTGTCTGCCATCGCACTCCATGCGATACCGATGAAACAACGGCGTGGAACGCCGTGGCAGACAGGAATGTCTGCCCCACCGGCAATTCTATTTGCCACCATGATCCTTTTCTTCTTCGGCTCATTCTCCCCCGCCGCCGGGCCGGCGCCGAAGCTACTCGACAGTTCCATCAACCGCGGGGTGAAGTTTCTGCTCGAACGGCAGAAGGAAGACGGATCCTGGAGCGACGAAAAACCCGACGCGCGCATCGACGTCGGCCGAACATCGCTGGTCTGCATGGCTCTGATCAACGCCGGCGAATCGCACCAAGCGCCGGCGCTGCGCAAGGCGATCGACTATTTGCGCAGCAGCAAGACGGAGTTTACATACAGCATCGGTCTGCGGGCGGCGTTTTTTTCGTTGCTGCCCGAGGCGATTCGAAAAAACCAGCTCGACGCCGACACCCGCTGGTTGCTGGGGGCCGCCGTTCGGCGTGGCGACTCGGCCGGGATGTATTCCTACACCGCCGCCGCCGCCAATTATGCCGGGGTAGGGGGCGATTATTCCAATTCGCAATACGGCCTGCTCGGGGTGTGGTACGCCGCCGCTTCCGGTCAGGAAATTCCCGGCGCGTATTGGCGAACCGTCGAACGCGCCTGGCTCAACGGGCAAGCCGACGACGGCGGCTGGGGCTACACACCCGGCGCCGGCGCCTACGGCTCCATGACCGCCGCCGGGCTGGCGACGCTTTATGTCACGTATGATTATGTTCACGCGCAAAGCGAAAAAGATTTAAGCAGGCCCGTCGCCGCCCAGCGGAACCTGGCGCGCGGGGTGAAATGGCTGGCGGACTATTTCGCGGTCTCGCAAAACCCCGGCAAAGATTTCGGGCTTGACGGCGTAACCCGCCTGCGCGGCGCGCGGCGCCGCGGCGTAGATGATTTTTCCGGGTCGTACATCTACTACATGCTCTTCGGCTACGAACGCGTTGGCGAAGCCAGCGGGCTTACTCGTTTCGGCGACAGCAAATGGTTCGATGAAGGCTGCGAATACCTCCTCGATCGCCAGGAAGCCGATGGCGGATGGCCCGGTTCCGATGACATGTGGATGGACGTCAACACCGCGTACGCCTTGCTGTTCCTTTCTCGTGGGCGAGCGCCGGTGGCGCTGCAAAAGCTGGATTTTTCCCGCGCCCCGACCACGCAGGCCGAGTCGCGACCCGCAGCCCGCTGGAACAATCGCTCGCGTGACGCGGCGCAGTTGGCCAAGTGGCTGTCTCGACAAACCGAGCGGCACCTCAACTGGCAGATCGTCACGCTGAATTCCACTCTCGCCGAACTGCGCGAATCGCCGATTCTTTACCTCGCCAGCGATCGGCCGATCTCATTGCCCGAGGAGGCCCTGCGCAACATTCGCCAATTCGTGCTGCAAGGCGGCGTGCTGTTGTGCGTAAACGAAGGCAAAGACGACGTCTTCGCCAAAAGCATCGAGCGGATGGGCAAGCAGATGTTCCCGAAATATGACTTCCGCGACCTGCCGCCGGAGCATCTGCTTTTCACCGCGAACTTCCCCGCCAAAGATCGCTCCATGACCGCCCGCGCTTTAAGCAACGGCGTGCGCGAACTGATTGTGCTGCTGCCGCAGGGGGACACGAGCTGGCGATGGCAGAGTGGCGCGGGCACGACCGTAGCCGCCAAAGCGCCGCATTTCGGTTTCGCCGGCAACCTGCACTTGTACATGACCGACCGCGCCAACCCCAGGTTCAAAGGCGATGAGGCGTGGATCGACCGCGATGAATCCGTCGCCGCGACCGGCACGATCAAACTCGCTCGCTTGTTGCACAACGGCAACGCCGACCCCGAACCCGCCGGTTGGGAACGGTTCGCCAATATCCTTCACAATCGCGATCAGATTGATTTGCAGTGGGAAGCCGTCGACCCCGTTCGTCTGCCCGCCGACGCGGGCGTAGCGCACATCACGTCAACAGACGCGTTTAAGTTGTACGACGAGCAGGTGCAACGCCTGCGAACGTATCTCGACCACGGCGGCCTGCTCCTCGCCGACGCCGCCGGAGGATCCTCGACCGCCGCGGCATCGATCGAAGACCTGCTGCGCTCGCTCTACCCCGCCGGCAAACTCGAGCCATTGCCGTTCGATCACGCCATCTACACCGGCGGCGGGCCGAAGTTGATGCAGGTAAGCTATCGCAAATTCGCGATGGACAAACTCCCCCGGACGACGCTCCCGCGGCTGCGCGGTCTCACCATCAATGGCCGACTTGTTGCGGTCGTGAGTAACGAAGACCTGTCGTCGGGCCTGGTCGGCCACGCGGTGGACGGCATCGTCGGCTATTCATCAGAAAGTGCCGTCGAGTTGGTGCGCGCGATCGTTCTTTGGCGAACGAAATGACCCGCCGGGTGCCACGATTTGGCGCTCAGGCCAATGCTTGTGAGGCCAATACACCGTTTGTTTCAAAAGGGTGCTTGCCGCACAGACTTATGTCGATTTCACCATCGCCAACGGTGATTCGGTCGGTAAGGGTTTCGACGATCTTGCGTTTCTCTTCATAGTCCAAGGTGGGCCAGCGGGCGCTTAGCTCGCGCGTCTCTGACACGATGAAGTCGGAACTCAGATGGTCGACTTGGAGGACATCGACCGCTGCCTGCCGGCGTGGCAGTTCGTCGTCGAGTTGGCGGGATCGCTCCCGCAGGGGCTTATACAACTCCTCAAAGTCAGCGGCTTCAATGTGTTTGCCGGTATACAACTGATACGCCCGCGTCATCTCTTCCCGCACCTTGGCTTGTTCTATTTCAAGGGCGGATAGGAGTGCCCGTTGTTCAGTCACCGCTTCGTTTGCGTGCGCAAGCTCCGCGGACACCTTCTCCGGGGAAAGGAAGAAGCCGGTCAATTGATCCATATAGCACGCCTCCAAGTCCATGCTTGGGATACGCCGGCGGCAGGGAACGCATTCGTATTTGCCTGTCTTATGAAACACATACATTTTCTTGCCACAGGAGCAGTACGTCAGTCCCGCAAACAAATGCTTCACTACCTTCGCTGGCCGTAGTTTTCGGTTCTTCAAGCGTTCGTCCAGATGCTGATTGCAGGTGTTCCACACTTCCTCAGATACGATGGGATCGACCTTGGTCCACACCCACTCACTCTCCGGCTTGACCGCCCGGAACTTCCCGCCGGCGGCGTGGGCGGTGTAGTTGGCCCGGTGCATTCCCTTGGCGGTGGGATCGCGCAGGGTACGCTCCACAAACTGCCCGGTAAACTTGCGGCCTTCGCGGGTTCGGCAGCCCCGCTCGTTGAGCATTCGCGCGACCGCTCGATTCCGCCGGTATTCCAGAAACAACTCGTACATGAGCTTGCGAATCGGCCCTTCCGTCGGGTGTAGCATGATTCGTTTGTCCTTCCACTGGTAGCCAAAGGGAATCTTGCCGTTCAGCGGTTTACCCAGCTTCGCCCGAACCATGACCGACGCGCTAACTCGGTCAGCGATCTCTTCCCGCTCCCACTGGGCCATCGCGGCAATCATGGTGTAGAAGAGCCGTCCTGCCGGCGTGGAGGTATCGATCGATTCCTGGAGTGAAATCAAGTCGGCATCGGCGGCCCGAAACAGGTCGGCAAATTCCAGCAGTTCCTTGGTATTGCGGGCCAGGCGGGCCAGCTTCGAGAAGATCAGGCCGCCGATTTTCTTGGCGCGGATGTCCTTGAGCATCCGCTTGGTTTCCGGGTGCTCCATGACGGTTTTCCCGCTGACCGCTTCCAGGTGATACACCTCGCCCACCGTCCAGCCACGCGCTTCGGCGTAGTAGCGGGCACGCTGCTCGTGATGCTCCGGACTTTCGCCTTTGGCCTGATCTTCAGTCGAAACCCGAATCCAAATGCCGACGGTCCGCTGTTCCTGCTGTTTTGATAAAATACTCATAGAGTCTCCTTTATCAGCGGAGCCATTTTACCCGCGACTGCTCGGTATTGCTCAACAATAATTCGACGCTCAACAGGGATTTGTTTTGTGATTTTGAAACTGCGTTGTTGAATCGCACTTGGCTGCCACCGAGGAGCGAACAAGCCGCCGGCAATGCAGCTAAATTCTTTTCGATGACTTCCCTGCTCTCAAGCGCCTGATCGAGCCCGCGACCACTTGGGCAACACGCTGCTCTACCGCCCGCTGCTCGTCGGTGCTCAATCGCTTGTGGGTTGTCTTGACCCGATAGCCCCGCACGGTCACATTTTCTCGCTTGACCGTTGCCGTCTCAAGTTCCCGCAGAAACGTACACAGTTCATCCGGCGTCGCAAAGCGGAGGTTCTTTGGCACATCAGGCGAAAACTCAGCCTCTACGCGACTGCGGATGCGTGCGAGTTTCACGACATCGGGGCTGACCACGATGACATGGGTGTACGCCGCCGCGACGCACTTGCGGATGTTTTTAAGCTCGTCGGCGGTCGGTGTGCTGATGGAAATCTCGCAGGCAATCGAGACGTTGTCGCGATCGAGCGTCACGTCCACAAAGCCGCCATCGGCCAAGGCAAACTCAATCGAGCCCCGGTATCCCAACCCTTCCCCAAAGCATTTGATGAATTCCTGCAGGTATTTGTGTTCGCGTCCGCCGCGGCCGGGGGTTGGTGCGGGCCGCGGTACCACCGGCGGTGCCGGTGGCTGTGGAGCGCGTACGTCAATCGCCGGTTTCAGCGGTGGTGAGATTGGTATTGAAACTTCACCGGTTGCGGCCTCAGTTGCTGGAGGTTTGCGGTCTGCGGTATCCGGTTCTTTGACGGCTGCAGGCTCAGGAGCGATCGCCGCGTGCTCGACCGGCTTCGCGTATTGTGCCCGCGATCGCTCGATGATGTTGGAGCGGTTTCGTTCCGCGGCCTTCTCGTCAATTGCCGGCATGAGCGACGTGGTGAGATTGAAGTCGCCATCCGCCCGCTCGACACGGCAGATGGCTTCGCCGATTCGCAGATTCTGCAGGTCGTCGGCCCCAAAGGATGCAAATCCATCCGCGAGTTTCCGTGCATCGGCGTCGCCGACACGAAAACAAATCCTTGTATAGGCGTTGGTCAACGCGGCACTGGCCACGTCGGCGTCGCGGACTTCCAGTTGCCGAAACTCCTGATGCGCGAGCACCAACCCCATGCGGTATTTGCGCGCACCACTGAGCATGTGAGCAACAGAGGGCGTGACAAAGTGATGGAACTCATCGGTATACAGCCAGAAATTGCGACGTTCTGATTCCGCCACCGCCTGGCGAGCCGTCGCCACCTGATGGAACTTGCTCATGAGGAGCGCGCCAAGAAGGCTCGCGTTCTCTTCCCCGATGGCGCCGATCGACAGCCGGGCCAGGAATATCTTCCCTTCGTTAACGACTCGCGTGAGGTCGAGACACGACTCGCGCTGGCTGACCATGCGGCGGATCGGCTTGGGCCGAAGCAGTGCATCCAATCGCGTCAACAGTGGCGCCTGCGGCCGGCCCACCAACAACGGGAACTGCTTCTGCCAGTAGTAGACGACTTCGGAATCACGCACGCTTTTCAAGAACTCCGTGCGGAACGGCGGCTCGATGAGGAACTGCCGCAGATCGGCGAGCGTCCCGCCGCGATCGCTTTCAAGGATCGCCAACACTGCGTTCCCGAGCACCGAACTCATCTGGTCTCCCCAGCTTGTACTCAGCCGCCGAAAGATGCCGACCAAATCTGAGGCGAGCAGTGTCTTTTCCAACTCTGAGTGAGCGCCGAGGACGTTAAATCCGACCGTGTACGTTTCGTCGGCGGGATCGAAGACGATGACATCGTTCCAACGTGACTCGGGAATCCCTCCGAGCACCTGATCGAGCAAATCACCGTGCGGATCAAGCAGGGCGACGCCTTCGCCAGCTTCGATGTCGGCGAGTAGCATTCGCAGCAGCAAACTCGACTTGCCAGTGCCGGACGCTCCGACAATATGCATATGCCGAACGCGTTGTTCCGATGAGAGCCGAATTAGAGTCGTGTGTCCCTGATGGACGTTGACACCGATTTCCAAACCCGGGCCGGTGGCAATGGCTGGAGCAGCTCTCGTCTTTCGCGAATCACGCACGAGCGCCGGCGATCGAATCTCCCCGGAAGGTGGTTGTGCGAATAGGGCGGCTTCGGCGCAATTGAGGATCATTCCAGAACGGTGCGTTTGACGGCTGAGCAAATCGGCTTCGTGAAGTTCGTCGCCATATCCGTCGTTGAGAAGTGGGATCAGTTCGTTCCCTGTGGGTTCACTGGCAATGGCGAGTGCAGTCGCCACACCCCGAACGAGGGCGCGGGTTCGATCGGCATCGGCGGCCTGCGCAGCGGCACGGACAACGACCGCCAGAAGTGGCCGAGACAGCTTGTCACGGACTTGTGCCGCCGATGCCGCACTCTCGCCCGACAGTTCAAGGTCGTCGGCCAACGCTGCCGAACGGAGCATACCCGACGCCCACGGTGCGTGTGCGGATTGCACGAGCACTTGAACGACGACGCGTTCATCGTCGCGAGCAATGCCGGCCGCGGCAACGAGCGCAGAAAGCAAGCCAGCCGAGATCGATTGAGCACAGGCAAGCGGTCGCATGAAGCCAAGCGACAATCCGAATTCCACGATCAATGCGTGACGTTGCCGAACATCGCACCAGAATGTGTCCAATCCGTCCGACGCGCGAACAAGCCCGATGTCGGGCAGATGACTCGACCACTGCTGCTGGAACAGTTCTGCATCGTCGGGATCGGTAGCCCACTGGACGGTTACTTTTCCCGCCGCCCCCATCAACTCCACCGACAGCGGCGCCGATGAATGGGACAGGCTGAGCAAAAGTTGCTGTGTTGCGATATACGATTCCGGCAACGTCGGTGAAAGATTCAATCGCCACTCGATGCACGCGCGATCGCGTCGAAAGCCATCAGGTACTGCAGCAGCGTCATCGGATGGATCCGCCGGTATCAACGCGGGCGGTTGCGACGGACGACCAGCGAGCAGTTTTTGCAAGGAACTGACCGCACGACTTAAGAACGTGGGGATACGACCGTCATCGGCAACCTCGGGCTTCGCGACCCGCGGCTCGAAATGTTCGTAGGCCGGCTCAAGTGCAACCGGCTCATCCCACACCTGCCACCCGCGGCCCCGAATCTCCCACCGACAATACGCTTCGGCCAGTTGCTCTTCGATAGACATTGACACGCGGTACCTCGCCCCAGCCCTCCCGCCAAAAACTCCCTTCGTCACCGCCGATACAGATCGTTGAAGATCGGTTTGCGTTCATCGGCAGTCAGCAGCGGCAATCCTTTGGCCTGGGTGATTTCGTCAACTACCTCGATCACGGCGGCATGCACCGCCTGCTGAAACATCAATGCGATATCGACCCGGTAATAGGTCATCTGCCGAATAAAACGCTCGTACAACGGACCGATGACGGGAATTTGAAGTATTGCGCCATCAACGTCTTTCAATGCAAACGCAATCACCTTCCGCAACAGTGCGCCAACGATGACGAGCCATACAAGTAAGATGACTAGCGAATACGCGACTTGCCATACATCAACCGATCGCGCCATTCGGTCAAATCGATACGACCGCCCGATCGACGGTTGGCCGGACATTAAAAACCATGCGGCGTAGAGACAGACCGCCGTGATCGCGATCAGGGCGAACCAGTTAACTCGCAGCGGGACTTCGAGCAGTCGCCACGACACAAAGAATCCAGTGCCGAACGGCGCACCGCAGATGTCGATGACGATCCGCTCGCGTTTGAGCCGCAGGTAGAGGCGCTTGGCGGACAGCAATCCGCCCTCGTTGATCCGCACGCGCTGTTCCTTGAGCTTGGGAATCTCGCGCGCCAGCAACCCCGCAGTGGTGCGGTCGTAGAACTCTTCCGGCGAAAAGGCAAGATTCTCGATGAGTTTGCACCAATGCGACCACAACACCAATTGCGGCTGCCGCTTTCCAAAACCGAACATGGGGACACCCTTTGATCAGGAGGAATGACTGTTGTTGACACGCCAAAAATAGACCGATCGGTGAAAGCAAACAAGTTTGGCTTCAACGCTCGACAGGTCTGCCAATGCCATCCTATGCGCCGGCCGGCCGCAGGAAGTTCCCGCCGAATCCGAAGTGCCTGCCGTTTGATTTTTGTTCCCCAACCAGTTGGTTTCCAACGAAAGGAGACCGTCATGGCCAAGACCCAATCCCCGTCCGACCGCCGAACCGTCCGATTCACGAGATCCGTCACCGCAACGTGCGGGCGGCGATCTGGAAGAACCCGGTTCAAAACGGCGTGATGTACAACGTCACGATGAGCCGCAGCTACCGCGACGACAACAACGAATGGCACGACACCAATTCGTTTCCGTTCAATGACCTCATTAATCTGGCCAAGGCGCCGAGCGATGCGCAAAAGTTCATCGCCGGCTTGGAAGCCAGGAGCCGTGAACCAGCGGCGCCATAATTCATCAGAGCCAGGCATTCCGCCGGGCTCTTTTTTGTTGCCGACCCCGCTGTCCGCGATCTGGCGCATCCTACAGCTTCCTTTCTACGCACAGCCGAGGGCTGGAAAAGTCAATTCAAATGACTACGCTCTCGCGGGGTAGTCGCGGGGGCAAACGAACGGGTTGGGGGATCGCAATGTCCGAAGGACCAAACAGGACGTAGAATCTCGTCGGCACGATCGATTTCACTATGTTCGAACAAGGGATTGGAGCAACTCAATGTCCAAGGATGCAAAGCGGCACTTACGGCAACTGACGCCTACGGTCGAAAAGCTCGAATTGCGACAGTTGAAGGAGTGCAAGTTTCTTTCTGTAAATCATCGTTCGTTCTGATCGACGCACTCTTCGGCCTGCCGCTTCATCGCCGTCTCTCTGCGGAGGGCGGGCTGGCGGTCAAGCCTCGCGCAGCGACGAAAATC
>Ga0163148_10000939_pt1 | contig 38928 bp, 40 predicted proteins | sample OliLakLV19MP7P2_FD_148606 | JGI IMG/M metagenome (GOLD analysis project Ga0163148, IMG submission 148606) | Freshwater microbial mat bacterial communities from Lake Vanda, McMurdo Dry Valleys, Antarctica- Oligotrophic Lake LV.19.MP7.P2 | ecosystem: Environmental > Aquatic > Freshwater > Lake >... | reverse complement strand
CTAGTGGCAGGGGCACGAAGTCTTTGACGGTTTGTTCGACTCTTTTGAACTGATACTTTGTTGCGCCTCAGTCATGGAGAGCCCGCTACAATCCTTCGTCGCGCCTAGTCTCATCTCAAAATAATCTGACCAAACTATCAAAGACTTCGTGCCCCTGCCACTGGTTGCTGAAATAGGCCTTCAATTCTGACAACTCTTTTGACATCGATTCCATAGCCTGCAATACCAACAACAATCTACCCCTCCTCAATCAACCGCATCAAATCCGCCGCTGTCAATTTTGCACTCATATCCGTCCCCGCAAGCAGCGAATCCGCCAGGTCTCTTTTGCGGACGTGCAGTTGGAGGATTTTTTCCTCGATGGTTTGTTCGGCTATGATGCGGTATACCGTCACGGGTTTTACCTGTCCGATGCGGTGCGCGCGGTCCGTCGCCTGGTCTTCCACTGCGGGATTCCACCAGGGATCCATGTGGATCACGTAATCGGCGGCGGTGAGGTTCAGCCCCGTGCCGCCGGCTTTCAGGCTGATGAGAAACAGGTCGCCTTTACCTGCCTGGAAGGCTTCGATGTTTTTCTGGCGTTTTGCCTGGGGCGTCTGTCCGTCGAGGTATTGATAGGTGATATTTTTCTTTTTCAGGTATTCTTGCAGGATTTCCAGATGGCCGACGAACTGGCTGAATACGAGGGCTTTGTGGCCGTTTTCGATCAGTTCATCCACGATTTCAGCGAAAAGCTCCAGTTTGGCGCTGGTTTTAAAACCTGCCGTGGCATCTGCGAGTTTGGGATGGCAGGCGGCGCGGCGCAGGCGCATGATTTCGGCGAGGATCTGCAGGTGTTTTTCACCACCGCCTTTGTCGTTATCGCCGGTCAGGGCAGCGAGCGCGTTGCGGCGCAGGGCTTCATAGAACACGCGCTCTTCGGGCGACAACGGCACACTGAGGGTGATCTCGGTCTTTGCGGGCAATTCGCGCAGCACTTCATCCTTGCGGCGGCGGAGCATAAAAGGTTGCACCAGCCGCCGCAGTTGGTCACGGCGAGCTTCATCGCCGTATTTTTCGATGGGTATAGCGAACCGTTCGTTAAAATCCTCTATCGAGCCAAGTAGTCCGGGGTTTATAAACTGGAAAAGGTTCCAGAGTTCGCCGAGGTGGTTTTCGAGCGGCGTCCCGGTCATGATGAGCCTGAAATCACCGTTTAGTTTCATGGCCGTTTCGCTGCGTTTGGTGCCCCGGTTCTTGATGGACTGGGCTTCATCGAGCAAAATGGTGGCAAACTGCTTCGCCTCAAACTGGTCACTCGACCGCGCCAGCAGGTCGTACGTAACGATGAGCAGGTCGCCCTTGCCGGCTTTTTTCAGCCCGGTGGCGCGGTCGCCCTCGCTGAACAAAATCGGGCGAAGCGCGGGGGAGAACTTTTGCGTTTCAGCGACCCAGTTCCGGCACACGCTGGCGGGCGCGACAACGAGGGCGGGCCCTAATGATGCGCGGGCTGTCAGCAGAGCCAATGCCTGCACGGTTTTCCCCAGCCCCATGTCATCGGCTAAACAGGCACCCAATTCGGCTGCGGCGCAGCGGCTCAGCCACTCGAACCCTTCAAGTTGGTAGGGGCGCAGTTCGGCGTTGAATTTTTTGGGCAATTTGTATTTGACCTCGAAAGCCGCACGAATTTTTTCCTTTTTCTCCAGGAATTTTTGGTCAAAATCCGCCTGTTGAACCAGTTCCGTGAAGCTGTCGAGCGCGCTGGCTGCCAGCGGATGCAGTTGCAATGCCCCGTTCTTCCGCGTCGTCATCAGTCCGTCAATCTGGCGCAGGCGGCGGCGGAATTCGGCGGTGAGGGCTATGATCTTGCCAGGACTGATCTCCATAAACTGCTTGCCCGAGGTGCTCATGGCCAGCAGTTCCTGCATCGTCAGTACGCGATTTTCATCGACACGAAGCTCGCCTTCCACCTCGAACCAGTTATTTTGCCCGCGTATGCGCATCTTGAATTGATCGAAACCCGCCAGGGCGGTGATGCGCAGTTTTTCGCCTTTTGGCCATTCGAGCAGAATGCTGGCGCTTTCCACCAACGGGTATAGTTGGGCGAGTAATTCGAGGCATTGATCTGCGTTCTCGAGTTCCCACACATCGTCATGGGGCTTCACATCCCGCAGCATGGGGATTTCTTCCAGGAATTTCGCCCTGTTCTTGGTCTCCGCCTTCAGGTCCCGGATGCTGCGCACTTGTTCCCCTCCGACGAATGCCGTCACCGAGTCATCGCCCGCACCGGGTTTGAAATAAGGCGGTGTCGTGGTAAAGGGTTTTGCGTATAATTCAACATGAAACCCGTCGCCCACGGGCAGCAGGTGCACGCACACACGAGCGTCAGCGGGTACGACGGGAAGATTAGCGCTTTCGAATGCGGATTGCACGGGTATTTGCCTGGCAAGTCCCGATAAGATGGCGTCCAATCGTTCAGCGGCCTGGTTGGGCACGAAAAGTGCCGCGCCGCCGAAGGCTTTAATAACCCGGGTATGTTCAGGCGTGATGGTTATTAATTTGTACCGGGTAGGAGTTTCTTTAATTATTAGAAAACCCTCGTCTACAAATTTATGTGAAAATTTCAACTGGAAACCTTTGTCGGTTTTCTGCGCGACGAGCACGGGCGATTCTTCCGTCAGTTGCACCGCTATTTCGGGGGATTTGGCCAAAAAAAGCAAAGGATGACCTACAAGGGCTTGCCATGCAGCGGTGGCCGCTTGTAAATAATACCATGAATGATATCCAAGCGCTTCTGCAATTCGAATATCCTGTACCGTCATGTTGGTCACTTTGTTCCGTGTCAGGCTGTATTCGGGAACAGCGCGACCACTTGTCCAGCCTTTTTTTCCAAATCGCTGTTCCTTGGCTTGCAAGGATTTGCTATCGAAATCCACGAGCCAAATCAAACGGGTGTCGTTTTCCTTCTCTGCCGCCGCTGCGGACTTTGCAACCATTCCGGACAACAGGTTGAGGGCTTGTTCCCAGGTTTCTATCCGGGGCAAAACCCCTGTTAATGGCTCGAAGGAAAGCCGGGCTGATTCCAGTTCGCTCGCCGAACGCAGGTGTGTATCATCGGAATTGAGTCCGGCGCGCAGCGCCAGCATCTCGGCGGCGAGCCAACCGTAACCATTAGCGGACAGCATTTCGTGGTACTTTTCAACCGCTGGCCTGTCAATGGACTTCTCTTCGACCCAATATTGGCATAAATACTTGAAAAACAAGGTTATAGGAAAAGTAGTCACATGGCTACTATTGAGTATTCTAATCGCCCCCTCTTTGTTGTTTTGTAAAAAAAGCAACACAGCTTGAATATATTGGAATGCATTCAAATAGGACGTGCCTTGTTTATAGACATGTTCGAGGTGCACATTTATTTTTTGATAATACGCTGTATCCTGTGTTTTCAACTGCGCCATGATCTCAAAAAGGCCGCCCAGGTTTGTCAGGGTATTTTTAGGGCTTCGTGATTCACGCCTGAGTTCTTTTACCGCAAATTGAAAGGCGGTGATGCTTTCGGCGGTGTTGCCGATGATCAACCGGTGAATGCCGTCAAATATCAGATTGGTCAAAAGCCCGGCGTGTTTGGCAACAAGGCGCACTCCGTTCCAGTCACCCTGCAATAAATAGATCTGTCCGGTAAGCCGTGCAAGATTTCCCCGGGCTGATTCGTCGAAAACTGGCAGTTTTTCTACAGCATAAAGGAAATAAGCGTCCGTAGGCAACAGATGCAAGGTCTGAATGATGAATTTTTCAGCCAAGAGGAAAGCCCTGATACCCAGTGGCAGCATTTCCAATTTTGCCAAATCGAATGTTGCTGGCAGCCAGAGGTCAAGGAGTTTTTGTTGCGTGTATTCCTTGGTTCCCTTACTGATCAGGTTGAAATAATGCGTGTTGAACTGATCGGGTCGGTCAAGATATTTAGCAAGCCGCATTTCCCGGAGCAGCCGATCGGGGCCGGAGCCGTGGGTATACCAGGAAAGCGGTATTTCCCGGTCGATAGCCTTTGCAATAGCACGAAAATCAGGGTCGCCGGAAAAATCCCGATCGCACAAGGCATCTGCAAACGCCGAATTACAGCGGTATTGAGCGTCGATTTGAAGCAGGAAACCAGCAGATGAAAGTTTGGGAAGCATGGACTTTAGCTCACCGACGTATAGATTTATGCCATTGTGTTTGAAAGCACTGCCGTTGAATATATCCAGGAACTTCGTTTGGCTGACCAATTCCCAGGCAACAGCCGCAATTTTAACAAGGCGGGCTTCGGTTTTGTCAAGCCGATCAAATTGGTCAAAAAGTTCCTGAACGCTTGCGGTTTGGATGGGGGCGGGGGCGGACTCCCCCGGCTGGTCATGCGCTTGTTTTATATTGCCGACCCCATATCTTTCCAGCCTTGTCTTTCGCGCCTGGGCGAGTATATCTGCCCTTGTAAGCCGCGCCTTGGGTTCTGCCGCTTTGATTTCGGCGGGCATCTGCCCCACACCTTGCTCCCGGAGCTGAAACAAAACACCAGCCTGATGTTTGCAAACATTGTTGTAATCATCCGGGCAATCACAATACGAATCCAGGATGGTATTGCCGTCCAGGCTTACGGTCACAAGATAGCTGCCGCGTTTGGAACTTTGCACCGTCGCGGTCCATTCTCCAGGAAAAATTTCTTTCAAGTCCAGGATCATGTCATTTTTCAATATTTTTTTGCCCCGATCCAGAATGTTGTTGGGGGTTTTCTTTTCGAAATTGAGGAGGGTAAGGGTTGCCATGCGCAAAAAAATATATTGGGTTGAAAGTCAGGATAGGAAATCGAGATTCCCTAAGAGCAATAATAATGGTAAAGGTAAATCGCAGTTCGCTTTTCCTGCGTGGTGAAAACACCCGCGCGGCCTAGTGCGGAGCAGGGCGGCTTGGCGAGGGTGGAGAAAACCTGGTAAGGCGGGAAAAAGTACGCATTTTGTATTGTTTCAACTCCGACCTTGTTGTGCATTAAAATACGCATTTTGTATTGTTTTAGGTATATTGACGTATATGTAAATATTTTAAATGGTTTGTTGTCAAGCACTTAGAAGGTTTTTTTCTGAAATTCTGCGCGATTTGAGGATTTGGCGTACTTTGGTGCGGTGTTATGGAAAGTGGGTATATTTACGCGTTAGCGGTCAGGCTATAACGACAATCCCGATCAACAAATAACACACAAAATGACAACAGAGAGAAAAGTAATTTTATACATCGCAACAAGTTTAGACGGTTACATTGCAAAACCAAATGACGACCTTGGTTTTCTTTCCATTGTAGAGAAAGAAGGAGAAGATTACGGCTACGCAGATTTCGTTAATACTGTGGACGCAGTGATTGTCGGACGCAAAACTTACGACAAAGTAATTTCTATGGGTTTTGACTTTCCTCACGCTGACAAAGATGCTTACATCATTACACGGACGCCAAGACCAAATATTGGTTCGGTAAAGTTTTATACAGACGACCTTAAATCACTTATTGACAAACTTAAATCTGAAAACGGAAAAAATATATTTTGTGACGGTGGAGCAGAAATAGTAAACGAACTTCTGAAAGACGACCTAATTGACGAGTTTATTATTTCTGTTATTCCAATATTAGTTGGCAACGGGACAAAACTGTTTAAGGACGGCAGACCTGAGCAAAAATTAGAACTTGTTTCTGTAAAATCATTTGACAAAGGACTAACTCAACTTCATTACAAACGTGCTGACAATTAGACAAAAAATAAACGCAGGACAAGAAGCCCGAACCGCTAACAGGCGTTTGGCAAAAAAGCGGGTTCAATACTTAAATGAAGCTTTGTGCTTCGTATCAAGTTCAGTGCTGGCAGACAGTTTAGTGCTTCGAAATCGCCAACTTCTTGTAGCTGCAAACCGTTATCGGCAAGGCTATGACGCCGTGCAACATTCAACCGACAGTGAAAAAGAACTAAAGCAAAATGACAAAATTAACCACAATCACTTTTGAAGGCATTGACGGTTCTGGTAAGGAAACTCAAAGCAAATTACTTCACGACCTCTTAACAGAAAGCGGGTATAAATCTGTTTTAATTTCTTTCCCTGACTATTCCACCGACCTCGGAAAGTTTATTAAAAATGCTTTGCAAGACAAATCTTTTGACCGTTATGCTTTACAAATGTTATTCTCCGCTGACAGGTTACGACAAACTCCCATTATTATAAGCAACAACGACAATTTTGACTTTGCCATTCTTGACCGTTATAAATGGTCAAGTTTAGTTTATGGCTCTGCAAGAGGGCTAAACGAAACATGGGTTCAAAATTTAGAATCTGTTTTGCCTGACCCTGATTTCACTTTTTACATAGACATTTCTGTTGAATTATCTATGGAGCGGACAAATGCAAGCGATATTTTAGAAAGTGATAGTGAATTGTTGACAAAATGTAGAACTAAATATTTACAAATGGCCAATGCTTTACCGCATTGGCACAAGTTAGATGGAACAGCAAGTAAAGAGATAATTCATAAACAAGTAATCGCTATTCTCAATGACCTTCCTTGACTACTTAGTTGATAACAACAAAATAATTTACTGTGCTAACAGTTTGTTCTCTCCTTTAAGTAGGATTGGCGGCTACAATATTGCATCAGCAATAGAAGACAGTATTAAAAGCAAGGATATAAAATATCATAATTACAAATTTACCTTCTTACCCTTTAAAGATACTCAACAATCAGACATTACAGGCGAGGATAAGGCACATAAAATATATGAACTTGATATTCAGAAACTACAAAAGTCGGGAGCAATTATTGGACGGTTGGATGGGATTGCAAAAGATTCAGGAGTTTGCATGGAACTTGGTTACGCTTACTCTTTGGGTATTCCCATTGGCATTTTTTCAACAGATTTTATTTGGGAAGGATTTCCTTCCCATACAAATAAAAAGGATTTGGAGTTTGACCCTATACTGATGTGTATTGCTACTTATAGCAAACACTTTACTCAAACACCAACGAGTAGTGAGTATTATGGCGGGCAAAACCAAATGTTAGAAATTAGAATGGTGTCGGAATTCACTGAAAGTTGTCTAAACGAGTTTGACAAACTAAAGAAATTCAAAAATACACCAGTATTACCGCAAAGCGGTAATACTGATGTTTATATAGATATTCAGGGTGGTAAATTTGAATGGTCAGTTCAGGAGCAGGAAACAATTAGCCAAAACGTGCTTTCAATTGGCTTACAGCCAACATCTGCTACCCGTTACCAAATGCACTCTAATAATAATGCCGACATCATTGAAAAATCTAAAATTGATTTACAGAATTTACTTCAAAGTAAACTTGCAATATTTTCTGCGGACAACATCGAAATGGATTCAGGAAGTGCTGCCTTATTCGGCATTAGTGTTGGTTTGAAAATAAAAACGGTATTACTTTATACTTCGCCAACAGTATTGAAAGGTGCTGGAGGGCAAGAGATGAAGCTTAATTTAATGATTGAGCAAGCAGCAGATTTAGTATGTTCATCAAAAGATGAATTGTTTTCCAAACTTAAAACACTAATTTGAATGACACACGAAGAGTATATGCTTTGTGCTTTTGATGAAGCATTTATAGGTATGAGAAACAATAAAGGTGGACCATTTGGCTCTGTTATAGTTTCTGAAGGTATAATCATTGGCAAAGGACACAATATGGTAACTTCAACTAATGACCCAACAGCTCATGCAGAAATTGTTGCGATAAGAAACGCTTGTAAAACGGTAGATACCTTTCATCTTCCCAATGCGGTATTATACACAAGCTGTGAACCTTGCCCAATGTGCTTGGCTGCAATTTATTGGGCAAACTTTAAGAGTGTTTATTATTGTGCTGACGGAAGTGATGCTGCACGAATTGGTTTCAATGACAAATTTATCTATGATGAATTGCTTATTCCAGTAAGCAAAAGAAAAATCAAAGTGGAGCGATTACACTTGCCGATTACAACTGAACTATTTAATGAATGGACAAACAAACAAGACAAAACATCTTACTAAAATGAATAATGACATTCTTGATAATATAAAAGATAGAATTGCAAAATGCACTAAGTGTGAACTTTGCAAAACTCGTAATTTGACCGTTGCGGGCGAAGGAATGCCGAATAGCAAACTAATGTTTATCGGTGAAGCCCCTGGCGAAGTCAATAATGAAGTCGGTAGACCATTTGTTGGTCATGGCGGGAAAATATTTGACAAAATATTAGACAATCTAAACATTAAAAGAAGTGAGGTCTTTATCACCAACATTGTAAAATGTTGGCCACCTGAAAATCGCAAACCCAAACCCAATGAAATTAAAGAATGCACTCCATACTTACATGAACAGATAGAAGCTGTTAAACCACTTTTAATTATTGCATTAGGACAAACTGCATTTACAACTCTCACTAATTTGAAAATCAAAACACGAGAAGAACATGGTAAAGTTGTTTCCGTAAACGGGCTGAAAGTTTGTTGCACTTATCATCCGAATGGAATTAGATATGTGAAGGGCGGAATGCAAACAATAATAAATGATATTAAAGCGGCACTTGAAGGAATTGGAGCTACCGTTACACCAGCACCTACTAAGAACCAACTAACATTTTTCAATGATGAACAGAATTGAAATTGTTGGTTTATTAGGGTCAGGGAAAACAACCTTGCTAAATAAAATTGCACTTCAAAGCAATACTATGGTGCAATGTGTTTATGAAGAACTAACTCCTTTAAACGAAGTGTGGAATCTGATTCGGGAAACAAATCAGAATTACTATTTATTACAGTCATCATACTATTTAGAATCACTAAACAAAATTCAGAAAGTTGCAGGCAACAAATTAATAGTTTCAGATTTTAGTTTAAGAGTTCATCATTATGTGTATTCGTTTCATCTACATCAAAATAACCTGATTAACCAAGTTGAGTGGGTCGCATTAGGCAAAATGCTTGACCTCTATACAGCAAATCTTCCTTTTGTGACAGGGATAATTTTAATTGATGCAACTCCCACAGAGTTGTTAGACAACCTGCACTCACGAAATAGAAACTTAGATTCTAATACATCGCTTGACTATTTAAACAATTTGGTTAAGTGCTTTCAAACGAACCAAAGTAAAATACTTGACCGAGTGCCAACTTTAACTTTTAGAACTACGGAACTTAGAGCGTTTAATTATACAACTGAACAAAAACTCAAAACCTTTATTGACAACCTTCAAAAAGACAATGTGTAATGATATGCAAGCACAAAGGGTGTGCGGACTTGAAACAGTTGTGCTTCGAGGGAGGAGGAGGGCAGCCGCTAACAGCGGTTTGGCAAAAGTGGCGGTTCAGTGCTCCGCAGACACATTTGTGGTTAATCAAACTTTAGTTCTACGCATCAACATTTGGGGTAAAATTCGCCACCTTCGCCAAGCCGCAAAACGTTAGCGGCAACCTTAAATGACACACCCTACGAAGGGATAAAACTAAATGACTATGAGAATACTTTTTTTGATAATAATAGTCCTTCACGGACTAATTCACTTGTTGGGTTTTGCAAAAGCATTTGACTTTGGGGCTATCACTCAACTATCCAAAGAAATTTCTAAACCATTGGGCGTTCTTTGGCTGACAGCATTTTTGTTATTCCTATCATCAGCCATTTTATTTTTCTTAAAAAAAGAAGAATGGTGGATAATTGGAATAATAGCAGTCATCATTTCACAAATACTAATTTTTACTGCTTGGAACGATGCAAAATTTGGAACTATAGCCAACATCATTATTCTTGTTGCTATAATATTAAATTATGGAAGCTATCGTTTTGAAAAAAGCTATCAAAAAGATGTAAAAGAAAATCTGCAACGCACTAATATGTTGACAACAGATTTACTTATTGAACCAGATTTACTTCCGTTACCGGAGCCTGTGCAGCGCTACCTAAAATATTCAGGTGTGGTAAACAAGCCCAAAGCAAAAAATATGCGGATTGTATTTGAAGGACAAATGAGAGAAAAAGGAAAAGATTTTTTCCCCTTTATCTGCGAACAATATAATTCTTTTGACGAACCCACCCGCCTGTTTTTTATGAAGGCAAAAATGAAAGGCTTTACCGTTCCTGGTTATCACAAATACAGCAATGCAACTGCTTTGATGGATATAAGACTTTTTGGATTTTTCCCTGTCGTAAAAAAAGCAGGAAAAGATATGGACCAAGCAGAAACGGTAACCCTTTTTAATGACATGTGTTTGATGGCTCCTGCTACATTAATTGACAAACGAATTACTTGGCAAGCTATTGACAGCAATTCGGCAAAAGCCACTTTTACAAATCATAGTATTACAATATCTGCCATTTTATATTTTAATGAAAAAGGGCAATTGATTGATTTTATTTCCAACGACAGAGATGTAAATCATTATGCATTTTCTACACCGGTAAGTAACTACAAAAACATAAACGGTATCAACATCATGACGTATGGGGAAGCTATCTGGCATTACCCTGATGGAAAATTCGTTTATGGAAAATTCAATTTGAAGGAGGTTGAATACAATGTTTCGAAGATCAAATAGCGAATCAAACAATTTAAAAAATAAAAACATGGGTAACAAACAATCACAATTAAACATTGCATCTATATTACTCTATTTGTCTGGTGCTATTATTATCTTGGGCATCATCACAGGCGAGGTGTATTACCCGTCTGGCTACACTACACGCCTCAGCCAGATCAGCGACCTTGGTGCAACAGTACCACCGAACAGTATTATTACCCAGCCTTCAGCCACAATTTTTAATATTACGATGATGGTTGCTGGCTTCATGATTTTACTGGCATCACCGTTTGTTTACAAAGCATTTAATAAGCGCCTGTTTAGTATTTTGCTTGGACTGGTGGGATTTGGCATTCTAGGGGTAGGTGTTTTTCCGGGCAATATAACGCCCTGGCATGGTATATTCTCTATGCTTACATTTAATATCGGTGGTATTACGACTATTGCATCGTTTACAATAATAAAAACTCCACTCCGATATATCTTTATTGTTTCCGGTATCATCACATTGCTGTTCTTTTGGGGAGCACCTGGCTTTATTCCAATACTTGGTGCAGGGGGTACCGAACGATGGGTAGCTTACCCAGTTGTATTTTTTTTCATGGGTTTTGGGGGATACTTATCGGGTGTAAAAGATAAAATTTAGCGTAAACAAATATCCTGAATGATTTAAATCATTAAAATAAAGAAAATGAAACCATCAAATGTTGATTCTCAATTTATCCAAATAATCAAGGATGCCATCTTAGCACCTTTCGGCCATAACACGCAACCCTGGAAATTTAAAATCGATATGAATAAATATGAACTCATATCACCTACAAGAAATAGGTTCTTATTAATTAATAAAATGAATTCTTAAATGGCACTTAATCGGACTTTTAAAACGTATACGAAGAAGATAATTCGAATGATTATGATAGGACTCAGCATATTTTTACTCTTACTAACCGGAGTGCTTTTAATACTTAGCCCTGGTAAGCCTTTACCCTATGTTGATAAAACAGGTAATCTGCTTACCGGAAGTATTTCAGAAAAAGTTTTTGTTACCATCGGTGGGATTAGACAGGGCATGATTATCAAGAGCAAAAACCAAGGAAACCCGGTTCTGCTTTACCTTCATGGGGGTATACCCGACTACTTCCTTACGCAGAAGTACCCTACTTTTCTTGAAGACTATTTTACGGTGGTGTGGTGGGACCAGCGTGGCTCAGGACTATCGTACAGTGCTAACATACCTAAAGAGACCATGAATCTTGATCAAATGATTTCCGACACAAAGGAGGTGACAAATTATCTCCGTACCCGTTTTGGTAAGGAAAAGATTTACCTCATGGGGCGTTCGGGGGGAAGCTACATTGGCATTAATGTGGCAGCAAGAGCACCAGAGCTATACCATGCTTACATCGGGGTTGGCCAGATGTCAGACCACTTACAATCAGAAAGATTGGCGTATGAATATATCCTGAAGGAATATAGAGATGTAAAGGACTGGAAAATGGTGCGAAAACTGGAGGCTTCGCCTGTTACAGATGTTATACCTTTTGGATACCTCAAACTGCGTGACGAGGCAATGCACAGTCTCGGAATTGGTACAACACGTGACATGAGTTCAATAATAACCGGTGTGTTTATTCCGTCTCTGACTTGCAGGGAGTACACGATAAAGGAAAAATTCAATTTATGGCGGGGCAAAGCCCAAGCAGGTGTGCACCCACTCTGGGATAAAATCATTGCCACAGATTTGACCCAAGAGGTAAATGAAGTAAGCATCCCGGTCTATTTTTTCCATGGGATATACGACTATACGGTTTCATACGTTCTGGCAAAGAAGTATTTTGAGGCTCTTCATGCGCCAATAAAAGGGTTTTATACATTTGAAAATTCAGCACATAGCCCGATTTTTGAAGAGCCACAAAAAGTAATAGAAATAATGCTAAAAGATGTTTTAAACGGAACTGCTACTTTAGCCGACTTAAATTCAGAGAAAAAATGATTTAGTTGCAAAGTTGCACAAAAGACATGCTTTTTAAGCAGATAGAATCTTGCTATTGTAACTAACAGCACCTACAAAAAATTGGCGGTTCAGTGGTTAATTGAAGCTTTCCCGCTATGGCGGGACAAGTAGTGCTTCGTATCAAGTTTTGTGCTGGCAGACAATTTTGTGCTTCGAAATCGCCAACTTCTTGTAGCCGCAAACCGTCATGCGTCATACCATGAGACCCTGTTTAACAATCATCATTCTAAGTTTGACACTTGTTTTTGGCTGTAACTCGCCAGACAAAAAAATTATAGACACATTTATTGAAGAACAACCAAGTTTTTATGACTTGCGAAACGGAGACCCGACAAAGAACACATGGATACGAAACCCTCGAAATTTATTAACGGTTCACGAGACGTATCCCCTCAAACAATTCGGGAACAACTTGGATAAAAACATAACTTTGTGTCGATGCTCGACAAGATAAAACATATTAATCCGGATCAGATGACGCAGCCGAACTGGCCGCCCGAAGGGTGGTCAGAAAAAGAGACATCTCGCTGCATACCTGGTCTGATTGGGGCACCCAACTTAGAGATGCCTTTATGTCTATTATCGAAACCGCTATTAAACTCGGAATTTCCCCTTTCGATTTTATTCATGATGAATTACAAAATAATTCAAAATGCCATCCTTGGCAACTGTAATTTATCCAGGCATTTCCCGGACTTTTTGACGGGATAAGCAGCAATAATAAGTGCTGATTATCAATCTAATATAGTTCATTCAGATTGGGCATCCACGGAGGGGTGCTGGGTCAAAAAAGACCCAGGCACGGCAGGGAGAACATTGGGCTGTGCAGAGATTAGCAAAAATATTTCTGCCTCGCATGGTCTTCCCCCTGCCTACCTCAAAATGCCATGTTCAACGCCGCGCTTGTGTCTTTCGACCAAGCGCTCATGCGAAATGCAACAAAATTTTCCAGGATTCCTTGTTCTTCGTCCTGCGTAAACTCGAGAATGGCAACCTGATGTTTTTCCAGAAGCGCAGCAACAATATCCGACGAACGGTTGGCAATTCTCAACATGATAATTTTTGGTGGGAATCCTTTTTGTTCTACTATCTGTATAAAATCTTAGTCTCTGGTGAGCAGCAAGATAAAATGGTTTGTTTTTGCCCAATTAAAAATTTCTATATCAGAAGCAGGGATGGGCAATCCCGTTCGTTCCACATGCAAACTATCTGGGTAAACGTATTTTATTTTTTTAATAATACGGTAGGAAAGATTCGCACCAATCAGTAATTTCATAATAAAAAACTAGGCGGCAACTAACCTGATTTTGCGTTCTCGAGCGGCGGCAAAAGCCAAAGCGGCACGCATTTTTTCCATGTTCAATTGCGGAAAATCTTCTAAAATATCCTCAAACGACATCCCGCCGGAGAGCATTTCAAGAATATCTTGAACCGTAATTCGAGTGCCTCGAATGCAAGGCTTGCCAAATCGGATGCCCGGATTGATTTCGATAAATTGTTCGTATTCCATATCTAAAGTTTGTGCAAAAATAATGAAAAAATTACCACCCCGCCTTTCTATCATTTGGAGGAACGACCACTTTGCTCTTTTTCTGCTTCGCATGGTCTTCCTCCTGCATACCTCAGATTGCCTTCACCGCTGGGACTGGGCTAAAACACGGCTTCTACTCTTGATTTCGTTTATTCCTTTTGGCAACTTTTATGCGGATCGGAAATGGTTGGCACCTGAAAACCAATAAGTCAGTGCCCCGTTACTGCAATGTCCAGCGTAGCCCAAGCAGCACCCGTTGCCGTTGGATCGGTGCATAGTTGTAAGTTGGGTCGAAACTGAATCCGTGTGGGTTGTTCACATTAATTTGTTTGTCGAATGGATCAAATGCCCGCAGGATGACCTCTTCCCGTGGGAAGAACCCGAGCAGGTTTTTTACCCCGGCATAAAGTTCAACACCGTTTTTGAACGGCTTGGTAAATTGCACATTGTGTATCGAAAACCAGGGCGACTGCTCTGGCCGTGGGTCATTGGGCAAAACAGGCAGGTGCATCGGACTGTTCAGGTTTCCAGTGTAGTCAATAGTGATTCCCCATTTCATCAATGTATAAGTCACGGTCCAGGTGCCGGAAAAGGGCGGGGCAAAAAGTTGAGGCAACCGTTCTCCGTTTTCCACCTGGTACACATCCATGGCGGTTGCGCCGGCAATGATTTTTAGTCCATTGAGAAAATTGAAATCAAAGTTGAGTGATACACCTGTGGAGATGCCATAACCATCCAGGTTGGCAAAAATGATTTTGTTTGGGTCCGTGTTGAAGTCAGGCAGAATTTGGTTGCTGAAATAAGTAAAAAACAGCGAGCCGTCCAAGCCAATAAAGCCCGCTCTTTTTGGAAAAAACTTGCGGACGTAGTTCAGGTTAGCATTCCAGGAGCGTTCAGGCAGCAGGTTCTCGGCAATCACAACTTCGCGCGCGCCCGTTAGCGCGGCGTGGTCTTCCGTAAAAATATTCGCCACCCGATAGCCTGAACCTGCCGTCAGTCGCAGGATATGCTGAGCATTCCTGGCCCATTTCCAACTGATGCGCGGGGTCAAAATGTTGCCGTGTACGGAGTTGTAGTCGTAACGCAGACCAAGCAGCAAGATGTTTTGGGCGTTCAGTTCGATCTCGTCTTGAAGAAACAACCCGGGCAGCCAAACCTTAGAGGGCAGATTTTCAAGCCCATTGATGGAGGAGGTGGCAGGGGTGTTGTCATCGTATTTAGTAAAGCGTAGCGCGACACCGAGCAGTGCATCGTGGCGCGCCCCAAAGGGCAAATCAGTGGTCAGTTGGCCGAAAGCAACCTCCTGTTTACCGAGATAAACGGTTGTGCCATACACGGAGTTTTGATTGTGGAGGTTCCAGGAGCCATCCAGCATGATCCGTCTTTTTGCAGCGGGAATTTGATATTTTCCCAAAAATTCTATGCGGTTGGTATAAATACTTTCCCCGTAAATACTGTCTGTGCCACGCCATTGAGGCGCCCAATTCATTTCACCGCCCCAACGATCTTCGTACACATAACGCGCTGCAAGGGAGGCGATTTGGTCGTTTTTACGTTTGAAATTCCACTTGTTGAACACCGAGATTCGATCTTGCTGCGTCACGTCGGTGAAATTGTCGCCATTGATATCCAGGCGGTTGTGGAAGTTGAAATAGTTTATTCCCAGCAAACTATGTGCTTTTCCAACGCGTCCGGCCACTGCCAGATCCACGTTCAACTCCTCGTTCGAGGTTGCAAAGACATCGGCATAAAAACGCGGTGCGGTCAGAGCGCTTTTCGTGATTACGTTGACCATGCCGCCCACAGCCTCTGATCCGTACAGTGTGCTTGCGGGACCTTTTACCACTTCAATTCGTTCCACCAAGCCGTTGGGGATTCCGCTCAGGCCGTACACCGTGGAGAGGCCGCTCACGATGGGCATCCCGTCTATTGTGACCATAGTGTAGGGGCCTTCCATGCCGTTGATGTGGATGTCGCCCGTATTGCAAACGTTACAATTTAGTTGTGGCCGCACCCCGTTTACAACCGTTAGGGCTTCAAAAAAAGTGGGGGTTGCGTTTTTTTGGAAGAAGCGCGGCGTGTAGATTTCTACAGGTATCGGGGATGCGTCTTTGCTTACCTCCTTCATGGTAGCTGTTATGACCACAGTGCCCAGCGCGTTTTCAGAAGGTTCAAGCAAGATGGTTTGCTCGGGTAGTTTGGTGTTAAGTTTGCCTGTCCATGGGTTGTACCCAATGCAGCGCACCTTGATTGTGGCGTGGTTTATGCCTGGTTTTGAAGGAAATCTAAACTGTCCCAATGAATCAGTGTAACTGCCTCCGGTCTGAGTTTCGATGGTCACGGTGGCAGCCATGATGGGTTCGCGGGTGAGGGCATCCAGTACTTTTCCGGTGAATGGATGTTGCGACTGGGCAGCGAATTGCCAAGAAATGCCGTGCAACAATAGGAGAAGGAGAAGTTTTTTCATTGTTAAACCAACCGTATACATTATATTTTAGGCAACCTAATTTAAATGCAAAGGTAGTTTAATTTTATTTTTAGACAAGGCTAAAAATTTGTTTTTGATTTTTTGCCAAAATCTGGCAGTTAAGGAACGTGTGAACAATAACTTGTTACTTTCATCTGATTCCTTTCCGCTCATACTGCCTATCTTTTTGATAAAAGAGCCCCGCTATTCGCACAAAAAGATAGTTGTCTTAGCAAAAAGTAATCTACCTGAAAGTAACAAGTTATTATTCACACGTTCCTAACCCATTTGCGCTCCCTTTGGTGTTGTAAGATAATGAAACCCCGAGTACATCATTTGCCGGACTTGTATCCTGAAAAAAACAAATGCCTGTTGAACCACGAAAAGCACCAAAACCAAGGCCGGCGAAGTCATGCCTGCAAAAGCCTCCAGCATCCAATAAACTAAGAGTAAAGCGATTTGCAAGGCCAGGAAACCAAACATCAAAATCAGAAAACCTCTTTTGTTTTTGCTGAAAATGCCCCATCCATTTTTTACGCATGCTGCTGTCGAAGCACTGGTTTTGATCTTTACAAGACGGCTGATTACCGACCAAATAAACAGCACCGCCAAACCAATCAGGTAAACCAACAACAGGCTCATTGTCAGCCATACTGTGTACTTTTCTGAAGTAAAATATTGAAGCGAAGGTTCTATAAACATTGCCATGGGCAACCAAACTACCAATGTCCAAACTGCCGCCAGCAACAGAAATGTCAAACTGATTTTCAAAAATGGGAAGAAGTACTGGGCGGCGCCCTGCCAGAATGCACGTGCTGTTGATTGCCCCAATTGAACGGAATACAACATTCCGGCATTAATAAACACCGAAAAAATCAACCAAACCAGCAATAACCAGCGCAACTGGCCGATCAAGGGCGTGATAGACGCTCCATGCACTTTCAGAAAATCGGTCAGTACGGTATGATCATATTGGGCGAGCAACTTATTGATTTCCAGAGAATGCCCGATGGAAGATTCCAAAACGCTGTGCGCTTGCATACCCAATGTCAAGGCCAGACACAGTTGAATAAAATAGACTGTTGCCGCAATGCGCCATTGGCGTCGCTCCTTGGAAAAACTACTTGATATGATTTGTAGGCTGTTCATTATTACATCAAAAAACTAGTTGTTTGCATCAGGTTTTGAACCCAAAAAACGGCTTTTGCCGCGTACTTCCAAAGCGAGATTTTTTCTGGTTGAAGCGTCATGCTGTTGTTGTTCAGGTCAATATCCAGCGCAATTTTTTGCTGCGGGTCTATCTGGGCGGAGACGATTTTTAATCCATCTTGAAATTCAAAAACCTTCAAACCCTCTTTGCCGGACCAATGCAAGGTTTGGGTCGTACCGTCCTCAAAAGTCACCAGGAGCTCTACTGGAAAAACCCAATCTCCTTTGCGTTGCACTTCTACTTTGGAAAGGGTAGGAGATTGGCCCTCTCCGTTTTGATAGGTAAATGCCAACTGACTGTTCCCAAATACACCCTGCGAGGCGGGCAATTTTTCGTTGGAAATACGAACGACGGCGTAATCCAACACGACCGCACTGTAAATGCTTTTCTCAAACAAACTATAAACTTGACTGGCAAATACAGAATCCTGGCCAGTGCTCAATCCTTCTTTCAAAACTACCATAAAATCAGCCCCTTTTGGATGCCGGAATTTCCAGCGTTCAAAATAGGTCTGAATGATTTGATCCATTTTTTCGGTGCCAATTAGCGCCTCCACGGTTCGCAGTGCCGTTGCTGTTTTGCTGTAAATCAAGGCTTTGAAATTCGTGTCCGTAAAATCCCAGCCCGGGCGAGCCACGATGCCTTCGCGGGGATTGGCCATGGTGGTGTATTCCAATCGGGTAAGTTCACGGTTGTCAAAACGATAGCCAAATACATCTACCAGCGACTGTTTTTCACCAAAGGCGGCATCAATTATCCGGTCTTCAAAATAGGTGACAATACCCTCGTCGAGCCAGGCCTCCTCCTTTTCATTGGAGGCTACCATGCCCATAAAATACTGGTGCACAAACTCATGGACCACCAATGATTCGGTGACACGGATGTTCGCGGGCATTCCATAAAAAGTGCCGACGGTAATCAGCGTCGGGTATTCCATCAGACCGGAGCGCAGCCCGTGGAAGGGTGGGTCCACGACCGTGATACTGGGGTATGGGTATGGGCCGACATGTTTTTCCAGATATTCGAGCGCAAATTTTAGCGCGTGAAGGTATCGAGGCCCCACGCAGGCGTGCTCAGGGGCTATTAAAAGTCGGATATGGACGTCATTGCTTTGCCCGTCATTGGCTTGCCGACGACGGGTAAATCGCTCTTCTTGTACCGTGAACCTCGGATACACCGACCATGCAAAATCAATTACATCCTCGACATGAAAATGTCGGGTGGTGGTGCTGTTGCTATTGATTTTTTCGCTGACGAGGCAGCCAGAAGCGCCCATCACAAATTTGCTGTCAGCAGTGATATGCACATCATACACCCCAAAATCTGCATAAAATTCAGTGTGCCGATGAAACTGGTGGCAGTTCCAGCCCCAGTTTCCCGATGTATTTTGTTCAAAAACACCCAATTGCGGAAACCAGTGACAAAACAAATAGAAATCCTTGCTGTATCCGGCTCGGGCAATGGTTTTAGGCATCTGAGCGCGCCATTTCAGGTGGAAAACCCCTGTTTCGCCCGGCAGAATGGGCTTATTGAGGCTTACTTCCAGCACGGATTGGTCGGCAGTATTTCCATCATCCGGCTGTACGAAGCGCATTTGACCGCTCAAATCGGTGCCGTCTTCCCTTTCAATCTTTTCGATGTCTACCCAGCCCCATTCATTTTGGTTGCGGTTGAGAAAACCCTGCCCAAAAATTTGACCTGTGCCCTTTAAAAAAGTGGATTCCGTGTTTTTGAACGCATTGAGGTACAGGTACATTCGCAATTCGCGCACCGGCACGGGCGATTGATTGATGAAGCGGATGGTTTGTGTGGCATCAATGGTTTTGCTGTGGTCGTCAAGTGTCACATAAATCTCATAATTCGCTGTGCGAGGGCTGAGAGGCTTGGGGAAAAACGGGTCGCACTGGGCAAACCCGGTTTTTGGAGAGAAAAACAGAAGAAAAAAGAGTAGAAAACCTCGAAAAACGCCGTCCATGCTGCTGTAAATTGATTGTCCACAAAGAAAGGGAGAATTGTGGCTTTTTGCATCAAATGGGAATCAAGAGTTAGGTGAAAAGGTTTTTAATATCGGATAGATTACTTTTGTCAATTTACCGATTCTAAGTTTTACCTTTGTTGTATGGAATGGAAAAACTATCCCTACCAATTCGATGGTCTGGATCAATATTTAGCCAGAATTCAGGCAAAAAAATCCAAGTTAGACGCATTGCGCCCGCTACCTGCTGCGGCTGTCCAAAATATTAAAAACAGCCTTACACTTGAATGGACGTACCATTCCAACAGCATTGAAGGCAATACCCTTACGCTTCAGGAAACCAAAATGGTCATTGAGGATGGATTGACCATTCGAGGAAAATCGTTGCGGGAACACTTTGAAGCTGTTAATCATCAAGAAGCGATTGAATTCATCGAAACACTGGTGTCGGAGCAGTACGTTTTGAAGGCAGCTGATATTTTGAGCGTACATGCATTGGTGCTGCAAAAAATCGAAAAGGAATTTGCAGGCAGGTATCGAAACGCGGGCGTACGCATTTCCGGGGCCAATTTTGCGCCGCCCAATGCGCTCAAAGTAGATGCATTGATGGAAGAACTGATTGATTGGGGCAATGATGGATCAAGCCCATTGGATACGGTGATTAAAGCAAGCATCTTTCATCATCGCTTTGTGTGGGTACACCCTTTTTTTGACGGGAACGGGCGAACGACTCGCCTGTTATTCAACCTGCTGTTGATGAAGGAAGGCTATCCACCAGCCATCATCCTGAAGAACGACCAGAAAAAATACTACGACGCACTTAACAAAGCCAACCAAGGTGATTACGGCAAAATATTGCTGCTGGTGCTTCAGGCTTTAGAGCGGTCCTTGGATATTTATTTGAGCAATTTTACCAATACCTACGAGGACTATCAATCCATAACGGACATCGCAAGCGAGCCAGACTTTCCGTACAATCAGGAATACGTTAGTTTGCTGGCAAGACGGGGTAAGATTGACGCTTTTAAGGAAGGGAGAAACTGGCTGACTTCCAAAGAGGCGGTTTTGGAGTACATGGAATTGCGGCAGCGAAAAAGAGTGCAAAAAAGATAGCGGGTTAACGCGCTACTTTTGCCATTAAATTTTTACGATAACCTAGAAGGCAAATTTATCTCACGCGACGACGCATTTGTTTCACGCGACGACGCAACGACGCAACGTTTATATTTCACGCAACGACGCAACGTTTATATTTCACGCAACGACGCAACGGCGCAACGTTTTGAGAGTCGGGCAATTAAAACGTTGCGTCGTTGCGTGAAACAAATGCGTCGTTGCGTCGTCGCGTGAAATAAATTTTTCCTCGTAATTACATTCAAAAATCATGAAAAAAACACTTTTGACCATTGTTGCCTTATTAGCCACCAGCCTCGTCTTTGCCCAAGAAGCGGATGTCAACAACTGGATGATATCCGATGGCTCGCTCGAAGGCTTTGTAGTGGGTAAGCAATACTTTTCGATGGTTTCGGATGCCAATTTGCGCGAAGGGTCCAACACACAATCCAGCGTCATTACCAAACTTGCCATTGCTACCCCTGTCGAGATCATCAGTGTCAGCACAGACTCGCTGACCTTGCGCGGTGTAAAATTGCCCTGGGTACAGGTACGCACAAAAGCCATGGGCAAGCCCGAACAAACAGGCTATCTCTGGGGCGGGTTCCTCGCGTTGGCAAGCATTCAAACCCCCAATGAGGAATACACGCCCAATGCCGGGGTTCAATACCTGACCGGGGTGGCTGCCTACAACGAAGAAAAGCATCAAATAACGGTGCAGGTGCGCGCCGCCAAAGATGGGAAGGAACTCGCTAAATGCGAATTCACCACCAATGGCGACCTTTCCTATTACCCGAGTTTTGAAGTGATATTTGAGTCATTCCCAAAGGTAAAAGCGGTATTGTCTGTCAATTATTATTACCCGGCTTGTGGCTATCCTTCGGGCAACAATCTCTTGTTTTGGCTGGAAAACAACCAGCTGACCAAGGTGCTCGAAACTTCCTCGGTCAGTGATGGCGGAGTGTTTTATGATTCAGAAGAATTTATCCTGCCCAGTCAGCGTGGTGGCATCGGCGATCATATCATCGTGACACATGACCACTCCGAATTTGAAGAAAAAGGCAATGATCTTGTAAGGAGCAGACAATCTTACGGCATCAGCTTGCACAAATGGAACGGTGCTAAATTGTTGAAAGTGAAGGAGATCAAATAGTCTTTCTCACTGAATCTTCACCAAAAATATCACATCTAAATCAATTTCCCCGCCAGGATCAGTAGCCGTTTTATCCGTAGGCTCATGGTGGAGTTTGATCTGTACGGAGCCGTTGGAAACATCGCCGGCATCCCAGAGGGTTTCCAGATTGAAGGGTTTGCCACTGGCATCCGTGTCATTGGGTTTGATCGCCAGGTCTGCCCCCGAAACCTTGAAAGTAAAGAGGTGTACATTGCTTTCGGCGTCAATTTCTTCCGTCAAATCCACGACAGGGCTTTGCGTTTCATCATATACGTGGATATGGCAGGTAATATCTCCCGTGAGTGTAGGAAGTATGATTTCGTCAATGGAATCCCAAACCCCGTCGCCGTTGGTTTCTTTGGCTTCAAACTCCTGATCGAAGCCGGGAGCCGTAAAGTGCAATACTATTTTGGTGATATTTTCTGCCTCCGTTTTGTCGTCCTTTTTGCAGCTGAAGAAAGTTAGTGTAGCGATTAAGATTACAAGAAAAATGCTTGTGTGTTTCATTTTTAGCTATGTTTAAAATTGTGAATGATTGAAAGTCCTTGTTTTTGAGTTGCCACGAATTGCACGAATTGGTGGAAATTCGTGCAATTCGTGCAATACCCTTACCCACCAAATGTCGCCTTAACCCGAAGTCCCACATTCACCCCGGTTTCATCCGTAAAATAGCGGAAAAAATTGAGGTATTCTCGGTATCGGATGTTGGTCAGGTTTTGTACTGTTAGACCAATTTCCAGCGGGATTTTTTCTTTCGCGAAAGATAGGTTAAAGGTATGTCCTGCCTCCAGGTGTAGTATGGTGAATGCGGCTGGGGCCATTTTTAATAAACCTTCAGCAGGTACCCGCGTTTGGCGGAATGACGTTGAAGCCTGCAGGCTCAAAAACGTTGAAGCTTGGCTAATGGCTTTTGATTCTGGATCGTTCACTGCCCATTTCAGCCCATATTGTACCCTATCTACCGGCATGAGCGGCAACCAGTCTCGCGTGCGCTCATTTTCCGAATTTCTCCAGCCGCGTAGTAGGGATAATCGGCTTTCAAACGAAATATTTTGAAAAACTGGAAGTTCAAAGTCGGCATCAATACCTTGAATGACAACATTTTGCGCTTGCGCATACTGATAAAACGGGAACGGCCCGCGCACGGTAACGATGATTGAATCCAGCGATTGGATGAAGATGAAATCTTGGATTTGATTGCGGAAAAAAGTCAAAGATGCTGCAGTTTTCCCTTGGCGATACTGGAATGTCAGGTTGGAATTCCAAGATTTTTCAGGGAGCAGCGTCGAATCGCCACGCTCGTAGGTGGCTGCGCCGTGGTGGACACCCCGTGCAAAAAGTTCGTTCACATGCGGAGGTCGCCAGGCAAGCCCGGTGTGGAGCGTAGCCGACAGGGTTTTCCCAAAATGATAAATCCCTCCAAGCGACCCGGATACGTTGTGATAAATCAGGGTTTTGTCCAAATTCTGATTTCCATTACCCTCGGTCGTCACATGCGCATGACGAAAATCATAGCGAAGTCCCGCCTCAAACTCCCAGGGAACAGGGTATCGCCGCCAACGTTCCATCGCCCAAAGTGAGCCGCCCAACAACTGATAATCGGGCAGAGAACCGCCTTTCCCAACAAAATTGAGTTGCTGAATTGCCTGAATGCCCACTCCGCCCTGATAGTGATGGATCGGCAAATGTTCTAGCGCAATGTCCAGTGTATTTGACCAGATTCGGAACGACTGCTGGGGCTTTTTTTCCAAATCCTGCGGGTCGCTTTTGGGTGGGTGCGCATCGAATTCACGCCGGTTATTGTACTGCCAGGAGTATTGCGCGGAGAGTTTCCATTTTTCAGAAAATCGAAAAACAGTCTTGTATTTCAACAGGTTATGCTGAATATCCTGATAAGGTCGGCCAATGATCCAGCTGAAACGGTTGTCGTTTTGAAGCGGCACCTCGCTGCGAATCGCTTCACGCAAACGCGCGGTGTCGCTGATATGAGAAGCCCGGAGGATGCCAATTTTTTGCGCAAAACGTGAAGCGCTCAATTCATGTTCCCAGCGTCCGGTGCGCCAGCCCGCCATAGTCGAAAAGTTGAGTTCAGATGCCCCTGTATTGCCAAGAAAATAATCAGGCGCTCGAAGGTTGCCACTGCGTTTGCCAGTGCCTTGTACACGAATGGTCAGCGATTTTCCGGGCAAATGCCAATCCAATGCACCCGCTGCCACCGCTCCCCAGCCATTGGAAAAACCACCGAGATTAAGCCAGCCGCCAATGCCATCGGCTTGCCGCAGCGGCGCAGGTTCCAAAATGACTGCGCCGCCCATTGCACCCACGCCATAACGCAGTCCGGCGGCGCCTTTCAGCACCGAAATTTTGCCCGCAGTATAGGGATCAATCTCCGGGGCGTGTTCGCTGCCCCATTGTTGGCCTTCGAGCGCTACGCCATTCGTTACAATGGCGATGCGGTTGGAGTGGAGGCCCTGGATGACGGGTTTGGCAATGGTTGCGCCCGTGTTTAGCGAGCTCACGCCGGGGAGTTTTTTGAGCGTTTCGGCGAGACTGATTCCTTTACCAGATTCTAAATCTATCTGATTTACAACACTTTCTGCTTGCGCGACGGGTGGAGCAAGGGCTTTTTCTTTGATCACCACTTCGTTCAAAATTGCGTCGTGTGTCAGATGAAAATCCATTTGGGTGTTCTCCGTAAGTTGCACGATCTGGGTGTAGTGGGCACACTCAATGTGGCGAATTTCGATGGTATAGGACGTCTTCTCACACAAATTTGGAATGGCAAACCAGCCATTTTCGTCTGTTACCGTGGATCTGCCAAGCTCTTTGACAAATACACTTGCAAATGCTAAAGGGTCATTGTTTGCCAATTCGGTGACCTGACCGCGAAGGGCAAGGTGACAGTCCTGAGCATTTAGCCCAATACTGCCAAGCAGCGTGCAAAAGCCCAGCAATGTGGCCTTGCTTTTCAACATGAGTTGGAAAATTAAATAATTGGAAATCCCCGAATTAGAAAATCCGGGAGTGCGCCAAACGTTTGATCCCCAAAATATTGAGAATCAAACACAAGAGTTGAAACCAGTCAACCAATCACCAAAGAGGGTGGCCCTCGGCGCATAAAAGAATCGCTGGCCCTTTTGGCAAAAACGGGCGAGTTATAGAAAACGGGCGATTCCGAATCAGGAAGCTTGGAAAGAAAAACGGGCGGCGAAGGCAAATAAAAAGGCTCGGATACCGAAACAACAAAGGCGCAAAGGGAACAATCTTCAACACCCCACCGCTCGTCGTGGATGTGTGCGCTTTTTGGATCGTGGGAGGTTTCGCAAACCGGGTGTTCTGCTTGGTGATGATGATGGGACAACAGGACGTGGGCTGTCTTAACCGACCATAAGGCCGTGAAAAGCAGCATCAATGACCATGCGCCAAAGCGCCGATATGTCCAGTTTTGTAGCAAAATGCGAATATTCCAAAGGTAAATGTAACGCGTGGTTTGAACTTTAGTTCGTCATTTTTTTCTGGCACAGATTCTTGAACAGTCTCTTTTTTTCAGATTATTAAAATGCTTCCCAGTTTTCGCCCAGTTCGCTGGGATGCCAAAAATGTACTTTGAAATCTAACACACAATCGTTTTCAACCTTAATGCCTTCGTTTTCAAGGAGTTCCTGCATGCGTGTTGGGGTAGCAAAGTGGTGTCGTCCGCTCAGTTCGCCTTTGCGGTTCACGACGCGGTGGGCGGGCACTCCGTCCATTTGATGGCAATTGTTCAATGCCCAGCCGACCATGCGCGAGGAGCCAAGGGCGATAAAATCGGCGATGGCGCCATAGTTGGTTACGCGGCCGCGGGGCACTTGGCGCACAACTGCATAAACAAGATCGTAATAGGAGGGCGAAGGCCTTTGCTCAACGGCGGCAGGCATACTCAAAGTGTTTCTTTCTTAAAGAATTCGTTGATTTCGATCTCAAAACCGGCCAATAGCGCAGAGCTGGCTTTTTCCCCCGCTTCAAAGATGCCGTGGGTGGCGAAGGCGTTTTCCCGCATCATATAGATCTCCACCGCGCGGTTATTAGGATCCACAATCCAGTATTCTTTAACGGCAAAGCGTTCATAAATATCTTTTTTTTCGCCGCGATCATATCGGAGTGAGCCAGGTGAAAGGATTTTTATGATCAGGTCGGGAGCTCCCATTATTCCTTCGTTGAGGTCATCAAGAAGGCCCTTTCTGTGCCCAAAAAGCAGATATCTGGTTGAACTGTGTTGTAGTCGTCCAGAAAAACATCCACGGGGGCATGGAAAAATTGCCCCAATTGTTTTTCCTTTAAAAAATTTGCCAACACGAACTCAATGCGCTGCGAAAGCAGTTGATGCAGTGGTTTGGGTGCAGATTTTTTCACGAGTTGGCCGTTTATGAGTTCATAGGTAAATAGGTCGTCGTCCGGGAATTCGAGCTCCCGAAAGGCTGCCGAAGTCATTTTGGCTGGCTTGGCCTCGTGTTCAAGGATAGCAGTCATTTTTTTTGAATTTTGCTCAAAGATACGTTGTTTGTCAATTGAACATATTCCTCCCAACTCAGGGTTTCGGGGCGTTTTTCAAAATAGGGGTCTTCCATCAATAATTCATGGGCAAAGAAGGGCTTAAGCGTATTTCTCAACATTTTCCTGCGCTGGCCAAAGGCTGTTTTGACAATGGTTTTAAAAAGTTTCTCATCGCAGCCCAGTTCAAAACCTTCCTTTCGGGTAAGACGGATGACTGCGGACACCACCTTAGGTGGAGGGTTGAAAGCGGATGGCTCAACTGTGAAAAGGTATTCGGTTTTAAAAAATGCCTGTGCCAGCACACTTGTGATGCCATAGACTCTGGAGCCGGGCGGCGATACAATGCGATCCGCTACTTCTTTTTGGAACATACCGACCATTTCCGGGATATGTGCCCGCCAATCAAGGAGCCGGAAAAGAATTTGAGTAGAGATGTTGTAGGGATAGTTTCCGATCAGGCAAAACAGTCGTTCACCAAAAAAACCGGGCGCATCGAAGTCAAGAAAGTCCTTGGGAATCAAGTGCTTTTGCGCGAATTCCGGGAAGTTTTTCCCCAAATATTCCACCATGTCGCGGTCAGCTTCTACAGCAAAAGTCTCGTATTCTGGGTGGGCGAGCAGGTATTTGGTGAGCATGCCCATGCCTGGGCCGACTTCGAGAACACAACCTGTTTGGGCCGCTTGAAGAAGGCTTTCGGCGATGCGCTCAGCGATACTTTCGTCTTTTAAGAAATGCTGCCCGAAGGATTTTTTTGCGTACATGATAATAGTTCAACGAATGCGAAGCCGTCCATTTTGAAACACGCAAAACTTGCCTTCGATTTGGTCAGCAAACGCTTGGAGGATTTGCTTCATGATTTCTGCTTTCTCATCGCCTGTAGCATCCTCCAAGCGAAGCAAGAGTACGCCATTGTGCTTTCGTCCAGAGCGGTAAACCAATTCTCCAAAGTCTTTGTCCATTGTTACCACCATTCTTTCTTCATTTTCTGCAGTAGAAAGTATATCGGAGTCATCCATAGACGATTCAATTTTTAAAATTGAAACAACGTCAAACCCCTCATTTCTGAGCAGTTAGAGCGTTTTGTTGCCTACCCCTACATCAAGAACGAACTTCAACATGGTTAGACCGGAAGCGCGTAAACACGCTCGTTTTCAACAAGTTGCGTGGCACATAAAATACAGGCTTGAATATCTTCAGGTTCAAGAAAAGGAAAATCCTCGTGCAACTGTTCGTATGTAAGTCCATGACCCGTTGCCTTTAGGATATGTTCCACAGACAAGCGAGTGCCCCTAATAGTCGGCTTGCCCAGCATAACCCTTGGGTTAATGGTGATGCGGGTCAAAAGTTGTTCGGTATCATCGTGGTATTGCATGTGTTGCTTTTTATCGCAAATTTACAAAAGGGGTTTCATTCCTGCCCATTTTCCTTGCCATGGCTTTAAAAACCACAATGAATAAAACAGAAACCAGGACACCCCAATCGCGTTTTCAATTGTACACTCAATGAGAAACGAGGCGAATGCCATGACTTGGAATGCCAAGAACAGAAAGTTATTGCGACCATAATAAATTGGCCAAAAAAATGCCAAAAGACTCAGCACAAGTCCTAAAAGCCCCGTGCTGGCCATAATGAAAATGAACTGATTGTGGGGCAAGCCCGGCTCTTGGGCATAGCTGGGGAACATTTCCGCAGTATTGCGTTTGGTCTCGCTGAGAAGGTCGCCAGCACCTGTGCCGAGCATGGGGTTTTGCTGCCACAAACTCCAACCAGACTGGAGTGTTATCCAGCGGACTGCATCGGAATAGAGGTGTCCGTCATCCTTGGTATTGAAGCGCTCCCAGTCGTATTTCATGTAAGCGATCCGCATTTTCAGACTTGGGACGGTCTCGGAGGCAACCCATAATCCTCCAACGAGGATGCCCAATGCAGTCAATCCTGCGAGCCATTTCTTACTAATCCAAACATAGCGCAGCAACGCAAAAAGCAAGGCGGCATAAAGCGAAAAAAGCCCACTGCGAACAGAGAGGACGTGCAGAAAAACAAACAAAAAAATGGTGGCAGCCAACAAGGCTTTCCGCTCCCAAGCCCAACGCAGCCAAAAACCTTGTTGCCAAAGCCATCCTCCAACGATGATTGCAGTGGCCAGTATAAGGCTAAACCGAACGTGCGAGCGAGGGACGGGTACTGGATTTCCCTGTCCCAGCCCTTCGATGATGGCATCAAAATGCCAAATAAAATTTATTCCAATCGAGATACACATACCCACCATGAACCAAACCAAAAGGTAAAGCACTGATTTCCATTGCCGTTCTGAAAGGGAAGGCAGGTTGGCAAACGCCCATGGAAGCACCAAAAACGGGAGCCGTGTCTGCACCAATCGCAACCAGTAAGTTTTGTCATCAGACCAAAAATAACTGATAGCAGGAGCCAACAGAAGTAGCAGCAGCACAAGCAGTTCGCTCCGTTGAAAAAGCCTGCCAAATGACACTTTCAACACTTCCCACCAAGTATTTGGGGAGCGCAAAGAGGCGCCCACTTTCTGAGCATTCGAACCCACAGGCAAGGTTTCAGCAGTGTGCCACCAAGCGGCGAACACCAGGAACCACATGCTAATTGAAAGCAAAAATGGAGAGACCACCATGCTCACCACAAGCAGGTTTGCGGACCAAAAAGCCAGTCCGGATGGGGTGGAAATTGGTTTAAGTATGGATTTGATCAAGATTCAATATTTCTCCAGCAAGGCGTTGTTCGCTTTGAAACCTATAAGGTTTTTAAAACCTTATAGGTTTTGCTGTCCCGCAAAGATAGAAGCCTCCTGCTCGTTTTTTCGGTCGTCAAAACTTTCCAGCTTGTCAACTTTTCAAAACCGTTCGACGCGGACTTCCTACATTTGTCGCTATTCCGCTCCACGCACCCGACACACCCGACACATGAGGCACATTGCTACTTTCCTCTTCTTATTTGCTTCTTTTTTTTCGTGTAAAAACGAACCTCGCTCTAGTAGCGACGCCCCTTCGCTTTTCCAGGAAAAACCTACTGCCGCTACCACGGTTTCTGAGCCACTGCAGCTTCCCAAAACTGGGGCAGGGAATTTTGAAAGTCTTGTGGCGGACTTTGAAGACAAGGATCGGGGAATTTGGCAAAAACCAGAATTGGTTATTTCTTTCCTCGGTGACATAAAAAACAAAACGGTGGTCGACATCGGAGCTGGAACGGGCTATTTTACATTCCGATTGGTGCCAAAAGCAAAAAAAGTGATCGGTATTGATATTGACCCGCGTTTTATCAATTTTCTCGACAGCGTGAAAGTGCGCCTTCCTGCCGTGTACCGAGATCGTTTTGAAAGCCGCCTTGCCGAGTACGATGATCCGCTTCTCCAACCCGAAGAAGCCGACGATGTGGTCATTGTGAACACCTACGGCTATATTGAAAACCGTGTGGAATACCTCAAAGTCCTCTACAAAGGCATTGCCCCTGGAGGCCAATTGCTCATCATTGATTTTAAGAAAAACAATCTGCCGGTAGGCCCTCCCGACGAGTATAAAGTGTCCCTCCCCCAAGTGGAGCGAGAACTGAGCGCTGCGGGATTTAAGATTAAAAAAGTTGACAAAGACATGCTGGACTATCAATACATCATTCTTGCAACAAAGCCAGACAAGCCTGCCGCAATAAATTAACCCTCTTTTTCGGCCAAAGCTACATGCCCCTTCAGCCTTGGCAACCAAAGGCTTAGCTGGCCGCTCACGACTCTCACCCTCTCACGTCTCTCACCTCAATGCGCGGATCTTTAAAAATTTTTACTTGGCTTGGTATCCCGGTTTTTTTGCACTGGACCTTCGGGCTGATTTTCCTCTACATCCTTTGGCACGCCCAAAGCGTAGGGCTTGGAACGGTCGAAACGGTATGGCTGACTGCCCTTTTCATGTCCCTGTTCCTGTGTGTTTTGCTCCATGAGTATGGTCATGCCATTGCCGCACGTCGTTATGGGGTGAAAACCCGTGATATTGTGCTAATGCCAATTGGGGGAGTTGCGCGGCTGGAACGGATGCCTGAAAAACCTTTTCAAGAATTTGTGGTCGCGATAGCCGGCCCAGCGGTGAACGTGGTCATTGCAGTGCTGTTGTTTTTGGTTATAGGTTTTACGGTCGAAGAAGGAAGTTTTGGAGAGATGTTGCTCTCGGCTGTTCAGACAAGGGATATTGGGCCAGAAATCGCAACAGAGTCTGGGTACCTGATGTCTCCGACGGTACATTTTTTCATCTACTTGGCATTTACCAATGTTGTGCTGGTCATTTTCAACATGATTCCAGCATTCCCGATGGATGGTGGCCGGGTATTCAGGGCATTGCTTTCCATGTGGTTGGGGCGACCCAAAGCCACGAAGATTGCAGCATGGTTGGGACAAGCGATCGCCCTAATGCTTGTGGCAGCTGGGCTTTGGAGCAGCGATTTCATGCTCAGTATTCTGGGTATTTTCGTAATTTATGCGGCGCGCGCAGAGAACACCAACGTGCAGACCGAGGACCTGCTTTCGCGATACAAAGCACGGGATGTGATGCGCCCAAATTTTACGCATTTGCGTTCCAACGATTGGATGCTCACTGCTATCGAAACACTTCGTCACGGCCTTGAACGCCATTTCCTCGTGTTCGATGTGAACGACCGTTTGGTAGGAATGCTCGAAGAAGACGACATCGTTCGAGCCATGCGAAAGCCAGATGTTACTACCGAAATAAGTCAATATGCCCAACGGGCCGAAATTGTGTACTTGGAGGATTCGCTCGTGAAGGTCAGCAGCTTGATTCGTCAGCGAGGCTTTGGAATCGTGGGGGTGACCGACGAATCGGGCGCATTGCTTGGGGTAATTGACGAAGCAGGACTGGTATATTTTGTGCGCATGGAGGAAGGGAAGTAACCATTTGCATTTTTGGTAAAGATGTCAAAAAAAAATCGCCCGGTTGCTGAGACCGGGCGATTTTTTTGTTTGAAAATCGGCGACATGCTTTTAGTTGCCAGCAGCTGAACGGGCACCTCCAAACATTAAGTTTACGCCAAACATGAAGCCAGTGTTGAACTTTAAGAATTGTGGCTCATCATTCTCAAAATAGAAGAGGGGGGCTAAATCAATGCCATTGTTGTTGGCGCTAAACCCAATCTCAGATGTAGTCACTTTGTAGTCAGAATCCTCGGCATCTTCAACCGTGGTTTGAGAGAATCCCAAACGTCCAAAAGATGCTTCAAAAGACAATTTTTCGCTGATGTAAAAAATCACCCCTGGGCGTAAGCCGATGTTGATGCCAGCATACTTCGCGAGATCGTCCCCATCTGATTCGCTTTTCCCAAAGGAAAACCCTGCTTGTCCTTCTACCCAAACCCCAAAGTGTTCGTTGGGCTTTTTGATGTAGCGGATGAATGGGCTTACACTGACCACACTTGATTTGAAATCAAAATCGTTTTCTGGCCCTACGACCTTGAGGGAAGATATTCCCACATCCAAACCAGCCCAAAAATCGCCAAAAGCATAGCCAAAACGAGGGATTAGCGTCAAATTGGTAAGTTTAATTTCTTCCTCGTCGCCGCCAGAGTCAAAGGTTTCTTTTTGAGCGGAAAAGCCGATGTTTCCGCCCAGTATGAACTGGGCTTGGACAAAGGCACTGAAGCTGAAGAGACAGAGTACAATGAGAGTGTAAGTCTTTTTCATAACAATAAAATTTTGGTAAGTGAGTGAAAGATGTTGCAAACATAACTTTCGCAAACAAATTCGCAGGTATATTTTCGAGGGAAAAAATGCCTAAAACCAAATTTGCCTTTCGTAAAAAACAGGAGCGAAGCCGGGCTGCGTCAATTATATCGCCCGAAAAAAATTAAGTCGCTTGGAGAGCTGGCCCAGCGTTTTACTTTTGCACTGAAAAAACTCGTTTCCCATTGAGTCCAGCTTTCTTCGTCGACCTTTCTGTTGGTTCTGTTTTGGCACTCGTGATGTTCGGCGTGGGCTTATCACTCACTTTTGCTGACTTCATGCGTGTAGTGCGTCATCCCCGCGCTTTCTTTACCGCGTTGACGGTTCAGATGCTTGCGCTGCCTACCATCGCGTTCATCATAACCTTGCTGCTTCCCATCCCGGCAGAAATAAAAGTAGGGTTTATCATCCTTGCTGCCAGTCCGGGCGGAGCCACTTCCGGCTTTCTCACCTACCTGTGGCGTGGAAATGTGGCACTCTCACTTTCGCTCACGGCTGTCAACAGCCTCCTCACGCTATTCTCCATTCCGATTGTGGTCAATATGGGCCTTCGCATTTTCCTTGGCAAATCTTCTGAACTTCATTTGCCTTTTTGGGATACAGTGGGCCATATCTTTTTCATCACTATTATCCCCGCTTTTTTGGGGATTTTGCTCCGAAAGGTGCGCCCCCGCTTCGCCGAACGGATCAGCAAGCCCGCGAAATATGTCATGTTGGGCTTGCTCGCCATTGTGTTTGCCGTAAAACTTTTCGGGAGTGAAAGCGTAGGCGGTACCGGACTCACCGGCAACGACATCCTGCTCATTTTACCCGTTGCGTTTTTGCAAAATTCAGCCTGTTTGTTCACGGGCTATTTTGCCCTCCGATATATGGGAATGCCCCATCCCTCACGACTTACGGCTGCGATGGAAAGCGGGGTGCAAAACACCACGCTTGCATTCCTGATTGCAGGGAATATGCTTCAAAACCCGGAAATGGTAAAACCTGCGCTTATTTATTCCATGTTCTCCTTCTGGACGGCTTGTATTTTTGCTTGGACAACAAACAAAATGGCTGGGAGGGACACCTCTTTGAGGCATTGATGTAGGGCGAAATTCATTTCGATATGCTAATATTGCCGCACGTTAATTCAATCAGCACCGCTATGTACTTTCGTTCCACACCTATCTGCTTTTTTCTGCTTACTTTTTTCTACTCATTTTCTGCCCAAAACCCCACACCAGCCCCCGCACAAAGCGGTGCCATCCTCATCATGGGCGCAACGGCGCACTTGGGCAACGGCTCGGTTATCGCCAACAGTGCTATTGGTTTTGAAGGCGGCAAACTGACCCTGGTGGCCGATGCGACCACCATCCGTATTGACCGTTCGAAGTACGCTACTGTGTACGACGCTTCAGGAAAGCATGTTTATCCAGGCTTTATCGCGCCGATTACCAACCTTGGTCTTGCGGAAATCGAAGCCGCCCGTGCCACCGTTGACTTCGCCGATATAGGCCAATACAACCCCAACCTTCGTTCGTTGGTGGCTTACAACACCGATTCGGAGGTGATCCCAACTGTTCGCTCCAACGGTGTGCTGCTTGCGCAGGTGACACCCAGTGGCGGCACTATTTCTGGTTCATCCTCCGTGGTGCAGCTCGATGCCTGGAACTGGGAAGACGCCAGCTACCGGGCAGATGAGGGCATCCATCTTAACTGGCCTCAAATGAGTGCCTTTGGCGGCTTTGGAACGAGCAACCCCGAAGTAAAGAAAAATGAGCAGTACGACAAAGACGTGCTGGCGCTCCGCCGTTTTTTTGAAGAAGCTGGGGCTTATGCCCAGCAAGCAACGCCAGCAGTAAAAAACCTTAGATTTGAGGCGATGCGTGGTCTTTTTGATCAAAAATCAACGCTTTATATACACACGGATAATGCCAAAACCATTCAGGAATCAGTGCTTTTTGCCGAAAGTTTTGGCATCAGAAAGGTAATCGTTGGCGCGAACGACGTTTGGCTTATACCAGATTTTTTGAAGGCGCACAACGTACCCGTCATCTTGGGCAAAACGCAGAGCCTGCCCGCCCGCGAGGACGAAGATGTGGATCAACCGTTTAAAACTGCCGCACTTTTGCATGAGAAGGGTGTACTTTTTGCCTTCTCGAACGATGGTTTTTGGCAACAACGAAACTTGTCGTTCCAAGCCGGGCAGTCTGTGGGCTTTGGCCTTCCTATGGAGGCTGCGATCAGCGCTCTGACCTTGAACACCGCCCAAATTCTGGGAATTGACAAAACCTGTGGCTCGCTCGAAACCGGCAAAGACGCCACGCTTTTTATCTCCGAAGGCGATGCGTTGGATATGCGGACCTGCCAGGTCACGGCGGCTTTTATCCAAGGCCGTACGATCAATTTGGACAATAAGCACAAGCAACTTAACCAGCGGTTTGAGAAGAAATACCGGCAGTAGAATTTTGGATTTGCGATTTTGGGTTTGCGATTTTTCACGTTGCTTCCAATGACTCACGATGAACATTGAGCAATTCCGCGAATATTGCCTGGCCAAAAAAGCCAGTTCAGAGGATTTTCCTTTTGGGCCGGAAACGCTTGTGTTGAAAGTGGGCGGGAAGATTTTTGCCATCACAGGACTTGACAGTGCGCAGTTCACAGTCAATCTGAAATGTGACCCCGACCGCGCCGTGGAACTCAGAGAGCAATATCCCGAAATTCAGCCCGGTTGGCACATGAATAAAAAACACTGGAATACGGTGGACTTTGAAGGTAGTCTGGATGGCCGGACGCTCCGTGAATTGATTGACCACTCTTACGATCTGGTGGCGCAATCCTTGAAAAAAGCGGAACGGGAGGTTTTGGGGCTGTAGCGTCCAAACCTCGTAGGTTTTCAGAAACCTACAAGGTTTAGAAGTTCAGGTTATCGCCAATACCCATCAAAATCAGTTTTACTGATTTAAATACATCATCTTCACTTCGTACACTCCATTGACAACCACTTTTTCGCTCTCTTCAATTCCTTTTAAAATTAAGGTTCGTGTCCCATCGTCTTCACCCGTTTGAACGTAAGCCAGTTCAAACTCCTCTGGAGCGTGTTTAAGAAAAACCGCCGTTTTTCCGTTGATCTCTGTCAAGGCTGAATTAGGAACGGTGATTTCGCGTGTAGTGCTGTTGTTCAATGCTTTGACTGTCACGAATTCACCTATCTTAAACTCGCCACGCGGGTTGTCCATTTCAAAAAGTACCCGTTGGCTCTGGTTGCCGGTATTCATTGTTTGGGCCTGCGAAATGAGCCGAACCTCGGCGCTCTTGTGGTCGTCTGTGCTGCACGTCACTAAAAACTTGTTGCCTGAACGAATCACGGGCACATCGCGGTCATACACTTGGGCTTCTACATACACCTTATTTAGGTTGGTCACAGACAACAAAGTTTGTCCAGCCACCACTTCCGCTCCTGGGGTAAGCGTGAAAGTGCCTACTATGCCACTTATAGGCGCTATGAGCGCAACCGTGCGGCTATTGGCTGCTGTGTTGGCGCCAATAGCCTTATTTTCAAGCGTTTGCAGTTCGAAAAAAGCCTGATTGTAATTCGCTTCAGCCGCTTGCACGTCGCGCCCGGCGGCTATGTCTTCGATTTTTTTCAGGCGATCCAGTTCACGCTTGGTAGCAGCCACTCGGGTTTTTGCAAGCTCGATTTGTACAGCCAACCCGCTGTTGTTGGTGGCAATGCCCACTTGCTCGGATGTCCCAATATTTTGCTGCAAAACTGCCAGCGTTTGCCCGGCGCGCACCGTTTGGCCAACGGCAACATTCAACCGCGTAATGCGTCCTCCATGGGGGGCTACCACTACACCCAAACCACCCGAAGCGGGCACTACTGTGCCAAACATGGTGGTGGCAGACTGGTAATCCCCCACTGCGATTGGCTGTGTCAGGATTTCAAACAAAAACTGGGGTTCCTTCGGTGCGAATACCGTTTTCCCATAACCGCTACCCCCTGAGCCAGGGCCGTGTGGCTCATCGCCGTGCGCGAAAGCAGGGCTCCAGTTGGGCGTTGAAAACCAAGCACTTGCCAACAATAACAAAGCGGTCAATACCCGGTTTCGGCGGCGACTGACCATCCACATGCCGATCGTGCCCAATACCAAGCCACCCAGAAACCAGATCCAACTGGAAGTTTGAGGATTTTTCTCGACAACTGCTGCTTCGGCGATCAGTTTTTGACCTACTGCTACCCCTTTCAGTCCGATGAGATCAGCCCCGTTGGGGTGGTTCATTTGCACATTGAGGGTATAGGTTTTGTTCTCCGGAAAAGTGCTGTGCAGTTCATATACACCCGGCGAAAGCATCATTACCTCGAACGCGATTTGTGGGTTTTCGATCGTGCTGATTTTCAATTCAGCTTTTTCTATTGGGCGGTTGCTCTGGTAATCGGCCACGAAAAGCGTCAAATGTGCCTCTTGCCCTGCCATAAGCTCGGGGTAATACAGCGTCAGTTCGTATTTGTCCGACACGCCGTACACCGTGAAATGGTCAGCCCCAGGTTTGGCAGCAGTTGTGGCGGCTTCATCGCCATGAGCAGCGTGGGTTGTGCCATCGGCGTGGGTGTGTGCTTCTTGTGCTGACATGACAAAAGGCAGCAGTGTAGATAGGATAAACAACAAATATTTCATGTTCTTAAAATTTGAATTTTTTGATAAACCCTTGATTGTCAATTTTTTGAAGCCTAAGATTTGATAGATTTGAATCTTGTAAAATCTAGTTGCCCGACAAGTATCGAAGGTGCAATTGCGCGACATTCAAGGCATGCAATTGGTCAGCGAATTCCTGCTGAATGGTATAGGACTCATCCAATGTTCGCAGGAAAGTTATATAATCCACTTGTCCGGCTTCTCGCATTCGCGTCGCTGCTGAGATGAGCGAGCGGCTGCGGGGCAAGGCTTCCTGTTCGTAGTAGCGTATGTTTGTCAATGCGGTAGCTGCTTCCGATTGAGCGAGGCTGCGTTCCAATTCGAAGGCCAGGTTTTGCGCTTCAACACGGGCTGCTGCCGCATTCCTTTCGGCTTTGGCAACATTTGTTCCAGCGCGGTATTGTCCGGCCCACAAAGGAACACCCATGCTGGCCCGAAAACGGTAATCAATCGGAGTGCTGCGCGGCCCTTGGTTCAGATAGCCGAGCGAGAAATTGGGCAAGGCTCTGTTTTTTGCCAGATTGATTTGCCTTTCAGCCACTTGCACGGCCTGTTGATTGTAGGCGATTGAAGGGTTTTCGGAAATACCGGGCAAGGCTTCAAGCCCACTCGTGTCCACGCCAAGCGGCATCAACGAAACCAAATTGCTCAATCCAGTAAGCGTCACCAATTGTTGGCGCAACACAGCCGCTTTTTGTTCAGCAGCCAAATGTTCTTGATGCACTTTGCCTGTTTCATTTTCTGCCAGTGTCTTTTGTAAAAAATCAATCTCCCCGGCGGCGAATTGTCGAGCGGCAGCAATGCCAATGACTTCGTACATACTGTCTCGTATTGCCCAAAAACGGCTTTGGTACGCTGCGACTTGTGCTTCCAAATAAAGGGAGCGCACCGCATATCGCATATCGTTTTCGCTTACGCGCTGCCCTGCTTGGGCCAAGGCGGTTTCTGCTTTTGCAACTTGCATCTGCCGGGCATAAACTGTCGGGAACTCGAAGGATTGCAATACACCGACGGCGTAAAATTCTCCTGTTGGGCTTTCAGCGTTTATTTCCGGATTGGGCAGGTTGAGTGCTGCCTTTTCACCAAACTTTTTAGCCTTGAGTTCAAAAGCGGCAGCTTTGGCGAGCGGGTGGTTTTGGAGGGCGGCAGCAATCGCGGCCTCGGGGCTGAGGATGTTTTGCGCAAAAGTGGTATTTGCAAAACAAAAAAGAATCAGTATTTTTATTGTAAACCTCATAATCGTTGTTGCTTTATTCACACCAAAACAAAAGTTTTTTTGGCTTTGGAGTATGCTAAATTATTCACCTTCATTTGATTTTTTATGGAAAACTTGCTTAAAACATCTGAACAAGGTTTTGAAATGAACGAAAATGAACTCGCTGCAATCGTCATCGAAATCGGCTTCCAAATCCATCGAAAATGGGGACCGGGTCTCCTTGAAAGCGTGTATGAGGAACTTGTGGTCTATCATTTAAGAAAAAATGGGTTTTTTGTAGAACAACAAAAGGAAATACCATTTCAAGAAGAGGGAGTTAATTTGACAATTGGGTTTAGAGCAGATATCATCGTTGCTAAAAAACTTGTTGTCGAGTTAAAATCAATCGAAAGACTTGCGCCAGTACATAGTAAAATACTCCTCACTTATTTGCGACTTAGCAATTTGAAGTTGGGATTACTGATGAATTTCGGAGAAGCCTTGCTTAGAGATGGTATCAAACGAGTGATTCGTGGTAATATCTGATTATAGGGTGTTTCACACAACGGCACAACGCGAGGGGTGTTTTCACACGACGCCGCAAAGGCACAACGCGAGGGGTGTTTTCACACGACGCCGCAACGGCACAACGCGAGGGGTGTTTTCACACGACGCCGCAACGGCACAACGCGAGGGGTGTTTTCACACGACGCCGCAACGGCACAACGCGAG
>Ga0163148_10000934_pt1 | contig 39091 bp, 32 predicted proteins | sample OliLakLV19MP7P2_FD_148606 | JGI IMG/M metagenome (GOLD analysis project Ga0163148, IMG submission 148606) | Freshwater microbial mat bacterial communities from Lake Vanda, McMurdo Dry Valleys, Antarctica- Oligotrophic Lake LV.19.MP7.P2 | ecosystem: Environmental > Aquatic > Freshwater > Lake >... | reverse complement strand
CTTTTCTGCATCCGTGAGACGAACGATGTACTTCTTCTGCATGGCACAACCTTCCTTGGTTGCACCCATCATCGACTTGAATCACTCGCTCACAGTATCCTAAGTTCAAGGCATGACAATGCACTAGCAATCATTTATGGTGTCAACGAAGTCGTCCCCAGCGCGACGGTGGCCAGTATCGCCAAGTTGCTACGCCGACCACATCAGAGGCGGCGATTGCGCCAGGCTGGTGCCCGGGTGACCCTTGGTAATAATACCGCGAGTCTGCAGCGATCGGGCTGTTGTCTCCGAGCACGTAATACTCATCAGCGCCGAGCTTGATCTCGTGGCCGCAACCTGGACCATAGATCTTTCCACCGTGCGAATCAGTATCTTGATATGGGCCGGTGCCCGGCTGCGGTTCGACGCGCTGGTCGTTCACAAACAAGCCGCTACCAGCAAGTACGACGCGATCTCCGGGGACACCGATCGCACGAAAGACAAATCGCGTTGACCTGTCGTGCGGGGGAACGAAAGCAATCAGATCGCCTCGCTTTGGGACATGGCGCTTGTGAACCAGAAAGCGGTCACCGGGTATTATGGAGGGAGCCATCGAAGCGGTTGGCATCCAGAATCCCTCGACGATCCAATCTCGAACAGCTTCTGAAATCAACAAACCCGGAGCGCCGAGAATGCCGCCGACGATCAAGGCGATAGCCAGCAGGTAACGAAGCCAAACGCGCGGGACGACATACTGTGTGCTTCGCCGCCCGGCGATATACGATGCCACCAACGAAGCGATCATCGTGAGCATTTGAAGCGGAAACAGTACGAGGAGTGCCGGGACAAGCGAAGAAGCTCCCAGGCAGAGCAGGACAAGCACGGTCAAGCCGCCATAGGCTCCCAGCCAAAATAGCGCGGCACGCCGATTCCGAGCGAAGAGGTGCCCGAGCCCGGGAAATATCAGCGTCGCGGCGGCGCTTAGCGATCCTTGGCCACGGCGACTTGGGGAAGTCACCGAAGTGGAAGCGTAATGCAGAGTTGGGACGTCGCTCATTGATTTGGCCAAATGTTAACGGCGACTACCGCACATACCCCTTGGCCTTAAAGTGCGCAATCGCCTCTCCCGTACTCTTAAACACTCGCGTTGCCGTCTCGGTAATGAATGGCGAGGGGTGCGCCTTGCACGCCCAGACCACATAAACCTCTTTGCCCCCTTCAAACGCGTGATGCAGCTCGCGTTCCACGCCCGATGACAGGCCGGGCTTGCCGTTGGGCAGTTCGGGCACGAGGGAGATGATCATGTCGGCCTGATCGACCATTTTGAAATCGCGCGCATAAATCTGGCCCATGATGTCGCCGCTGATCTGCAGCACTTCCGCAGTCTTGAGCGTGGTCATCCCCTCGGCGGCCATGATCTCGATCGTTTCTCTGCCTTCCTGCTGCGCCTTGTCGGCGGTGGTATGGAGGACGAACTCGTCGACGTCGGCCGGATCGAAGCAGATAAAATGCTCGTTGATCGAGGCCTTGAATGCATCAATTTCGGCCAGCGTGTTGGGCAGGTCCATCACGTGGCTCATCGGGAAGCTGAGGTAAACCTTTTTCATCTCCTTCTGTTTGAACAGTAGTCGGTAGACCGTTTCGGTGGTGAATGTATTGCGTCCGCGCGACATGAGAAAGAAATTGCCATGCCCGCGGAGGATGTTGGCCAGGATCTCGGTGGCCAGCATTTCTTCTTCACGCCAGACCATGATGTCTTTGAGCATGTGATCGATGTCATGATCGCGCATCAGCCGCTGGTGGACACTTTCGGCGTTGTCCATCAGGGTGATGTAGGTGTGGGCATCGAACGTTTTTAGCTGGTCGTAATCGAACGCGGGAAAAAGCCCGTGCCGCCAGCGAAACGTGGCGTGGGTGTTGACCAGCACGTGCTCGTGGTCGCCGGCGGCTTTGATCACTTCCTTAAACACCGCCCGGCGAAGGGTGTTGAGGCGGGAAATCGGCAGGTTAAGAATCCGGCCGGCGGGAACATCGGGCGCTTCTTCGTACATCATCTTGCCGATGTGGCAAACGTGCAGATCGATGCCATTCTTCAGCGCCAGTTGCTTCACAGCCTCAAGATACGGCCCCTTGTCGACGCCCACTTGCCCGGTCACGATTGCTCGCATTCATTCACTCCGCAAAGTTTGTTGGCCGCAGATTAACGCCGATGGACGCAGATAAGAAGCAGGAACATCGAGTCAGCGGATTACACTCACCCTTAAAACGGTGAAAAATGCGTAATTCTTCCAGTGCTGGCTTGACTCATAATGAGGCAGATAGAGCTTTGCTTTGATCGGCGTTCATCTGTGTTCACCGTCGGCCCATCACGCCTTCGCCTGTTCCGCTTTCCGGCGGATTTCGTCGCGCAGGCGGGCGGCTTCTTCGTAGTGTTCGGCCCTCACGGCGCGATCAAGCTGACCCTGCAGCTTCACCATCGGATCGATCGGCATCTTCTTTCGAATCTCCCGCGCGAAGCGCTTCAGCACCTTTACTTCGCTGCTGTAACCGTACGCGTCGGCCTGGCCGAACTTGGTGAAAAACTCGCGGATGTTGGCGAGCGCTTCCTCAACGATCGCCAGCGCTTCGACGTACATCTTATCTTTAAACAATAGCGACGCCGACGCCCGCGTGTTCATCATGATGATGTAGGGGCGATACTGTTCCAGCACCAACCGATCTTGTTCATCCACCGCATACCGCCCGCACAGATCAAGTACGCGCAGGTTGCGTTCGGTATCGCGCACCACGCCGGTGAAATCTTCCAGCACATAGAGGCTTAAGCATCGGTAATAATACATCTGCGCTTCTTCGCGCAATTGCTGGCATTGGTTGCCGGTGAGGTGGAAACCCAATTCGGTGCCGTTGCGGTCTTTGTGCTGATCGAGCTGCACCTCGTAATAGTCGAGCAGCGACTCACACCCGTGCGGCCGCTGGCCGTCGGGTCGCCCGGCGAGTTCCATTTGCAGCAGGCCCAGGTCCAGGCGCATCTGCAGCCGGGCAATCCCATCGTCGCCTCGGATCTTGCGAACGTTTATCGCGCCCGGTTCATACTCCCAGCCGGAAATAACCGGACGGATATCTTTCGTCGACGAATCGTCGTCCGGTTCATCAAGTGGTTTTCGGTTTTCGCTCATTGGCTTACTCCATCAACTCGCATTGAACGGCGAGCGGTTGCAGGCTCTCCGTCCAGGCCGATCTCCGACCAGCCAGTTCAATTATACGAACCATCGCCCAACTTTCTCTCACGATCTTGCGCCGGCGACAGCGGGAATCGCGTGGTCGTGCTAATATCTGCGAGTATCAATGGAAAACTCCTCCCAACTTTCCAATCCACTGCTCAATTTGCACCACGCTCTGGACGCAGAAACCCAACCGTACGGGCAAATTGAGATCGTCACCACGTTCGGCCAGCCGCAATTGGAGTACGCGGCGCTGCACAAATCGTGTGGGATCATGGATTTGCCGTTCCGCGGGGTGCTCGAACTCGCCGGTCGCGACCGGCTGACGTTCCTCAACGGGCTTATCAGCAACCAAACCTGGGACAAAAACACCAAATTGCCCATGCCGGCCGGCACATGGGTTTACGCGTTTCTGCTGAATCTCAAAGGGCGCATCGTCGCGGATATGAATGTGGTGGACCTCGGCGACATCACCTTGATCGAGACCGATGCCCGCCTGGTTGAGCCGCTGCGCGACGTGTTCGACAAATATCAATTCGCCGAGCAGGTGAAAATGCGATCGCGGGTAGGCGACTTGCATGAATTCTCACTCCTCGGCCCTAAATCAGTCGAGGTGCTTCAAAAGATTTTTGGTGAAAGCGGCGCGCTTCCGCCCGGGCAGACCGCGGCGCGGCTGTCAGTCGACGGCGTGGAGACCATCGCCTGGCGCGACAATTCAACGGGCACCGACGGCGTAAACATCATCGTCCCCGTCGAACATGCGACCACTATCTGGAAACGCCTCGCCGGCGCCAACGACGACGACCGGTCGCGTCTGGCTCGGCCGATTGGTTGGGCGGCGTTCAACGCCTGCCGTATCGAAGCGGGGCGGGCTTTATTTGGAATTGACTTTGCCGGAGTCGCGCCGACCAGCGCGTATCCGGATCGCAAGCTCCGCGAAGCCGCGAGCGGCGAAGATACCGCGCCGGGCGTGCTTCCGGGCGAAACCGGCGGGCTGTTTAATCGCGCCATCTGCTTGAGTAAGTGTTACATCGGCCAGGAAATCGTCGCCCGCATGTACGCCCGCAAGCAGTCGGCCCGGCAGATTGCCGGCTTTAAGATGCAGGATGATTCGCTGCCGATTGCCGGCGCGCCGGTGTTCGATGCCGCGTCGAACCAGGTGGGAGTCGTCACCAGCAGCACGCTTTCCCCCGTGCGCAGCAACGCCGCCATCGGCTTTGCATTCGTGAAAAAGCCCCATTTCGCCGCCGAAACGGAGCTGACCATTCCCGCCGAAGGAGCCATGCGCCGGGCGAACATCGTCCAACTTCCCTTGCCTGATTTGAAATGACGAGCGCCGAATGACAAAGTGCCAACCTGGGAGGATTTGGAACAGGCCATCCTGTCAATCGGCAATCGATTATCGTTGCTTCCAGTAATCGCGTGTTACGATCTGAAGCATGATCACCTCCGATTTCCTGGCTCAGCCCGGTAAAAAGTTCAAGATCAACCAGTGCAAGACGAGCACCACCGGCAAGTTTAAGGTGAAGGAAGAAGCCGAAGCCGAAGTGGAAAAACTTCGCGGGAAGCTCTGGGGATTGCAGGAGCATCTCTATGCCGAGAGCAAGCATGCGGTGCTCATCGTCTTGCAGGCCATGGACGCCGGCGGGAAAGACGGGGCGATCGAGCATGTATTTCACGGCATCAACCCGCAGGGCTGCCATGTCACCAGCTTCAAAGTGCCGTCGACGCTCGAACGTTCGCACGACTTTTTGTGGCGTCACCACATGGCCGCCCCCGTCCGCGGGATGATCGGCATTCACAACCGCTCGCACTACGAGGCCGTGCTGGTCGAACGCATTCATGGCATCGTGCCTAAGAAAACATGGCAAGGCCGCTATAACCACATCAACAATTTTGAACAGCTGCTGGCCGACGAAGGGACGACGATTCTGAAATTCTTCCTGCACATTTCCAAAGACGAGCAAAAACAACGCCTGGAATCCCGCCTGGCCGACGAGCAGAAACACTGGAAGTTCAACCCCGGCGATTTAGCTGAGCGCGCCAAGTGGAACGAGTACATGGACGCGTTCGAAGAAGCGATCGAGAAAACCAGCACCCGACACGCGCCGTGGTACATCATTCCTTCGGACCATAAATGGTTCCGCAACTGGGCACTGAGCGACGTCATCGTCCGCACGCTGCAAAGCCTGAACATGAAGTTCCCCCCGCCGGCGGAGGGGTTGGATAAGGTTGTGATTAAGTAGTGATTACTTCCCCCGTTCCCCGCTCATCACCATCGACATCCACATGTACGGATACCGCCCCGCCCCGCGGAATTGGATGTTTGTCAGGCCGGCTTCGGTCAACAGTTGACCCAGCGTGTCGCGGCTCCAGAATTTGATGTGCCCGCCGTCCCACAGGGGTTTGAGGTGCCAATCCCACTTGTTGAACACCGACAGCGCCAGGTTTTTCAGATATCCGTGGTAGGGCGTAGAAACGATCATACGCCCGCCGGGTTTCAGCGCGGCGTGGCAGCCGGCGATAAAACTTTTCGGGTCATAGAGATGCTCGACGACTTCCGTACTTAACACGATATCAAACGGCTGCTCGTGCAAGTTCGCCAGCACATCGCGGTCGGCGGCGAGGACTTCGAATCGGCCCTTCGGATAGGTTTGCCGCGCGATCGAAATTCCCTGCTCGCTCAAATCGACCCCGACCACCGTGCACCCGTTTTCCAGCAACTGGCCGCAAATATATCCGTTGGCGCAGCCTACATCGAGAATGCGCGTGCCCGGCCCGATGGAGCCCAGCAGGTCGCGGATTGGCGGCAAGAGGTAGACGGTGGTGTGGGCCGGCTTGGCGCTTTCGTAGCCGTAATCTTTGTATTGCGTCATCGTACATCGTCCGTGGAAGTTGGCGAATTTGAGTCGGGAGTATATTCGGCGGCGGGGCAATGTCGATCCAATACCATCATCGCCTCAATCGAACGCCTTGACATAAATCATCGGATCCTGCCCGCCGCGGTAGAGGCGCTTGGGGGTGGTGATATGGTGATAGCCGTGCTTGAACAGGAATGCTCGCCCGACGATGTCGCGCTCGTGTTCCACCACGCACCAGAAGCGTTTGATCGGCTCGGCGCGGGACTTGGATAACCGCTGAGATTGCGCGTAAACCGCCGCCAACAATGCACTGCCGATTCCCCGGCGGCTGAGCTTGGCATCGACATTAATATTGAGCAATTGCGCCAGGTCGCCGCGCACGGGGGCGTACCAGATGGCGGTGGCGACCTGACGTTGTCCTTGGATCGCCGAGATGCGTTGCACGAACGGCGCGACGGCCGATCGGGTGGTGATTTGCGGCGTGAACTTGAACTTCAGCATCGGGTCGATCGTTCAGTGGAAAATTTTGAACCACCGATGAACACGGATGAACACAGATGCAGAATATTGCCAACAGCTGTATGTGCCACGAGATGCGATCAACATGCTCAAACGCTCGATCTTATCGGTGTCTATCCGTGTTCATCTGTGGTTCATTCTCATTTAGGGCGTCGGCGGGCGCGGGGGTGGATTGGTGCGGTCGGTTATGCCGGCGTCGCGGGCCATTGAGAGGATATCTTTGACCGCCGTCGAATCGTGTTTGGCCTTGAAATCGGTTTCCAGGGTCGATTGACCGATCGGGTCTTCCAAGGTGCCGCGTTTGCCGGACGGCTTGAGGCTGGCATTGCTTAAAATGACGCGCACCTGCGCGTCGCTGCCGTACACGTTGGCGAAGCCCACTCCGTCGTAAGTTACGGCGCCGCTGTCATCGCCGGCAAGCACGGTGTAGCGGAGTGTGCAATTGGTGGCCGACGGTGCATCGCCGCGGAACATGGTTTTGGCGCGCCACAGCACCTTGATGTGCAGCACTTGAGTGAGCGGCGGGGCGTCGATGTTGTCGATCGTGCCTCGCTTCGATCCCTTGCCTGACGGATTCACCTGCTCGAACAGCACGAAATCGTAATCGCCGCCGGCATCGCGGCTGAAATAGGCTTTGGAAAACCGCTGCTCCATTCGCCGCGAATCGTCCGTCGCGCGCAATTCAACAACGGCGGCGGGGCGGCTGCTGCGGCAGCCGGTGTTTACGACGAAAATGCACAACAGAACAAGGCCGAAGCAAGTGCCACGGCAGAATCGGTCAGCAAGCGTCATGATGGTCTTTCAAGACAGGCCCAGAAGTGACATGGTATCGCGCTCGACGATGCCGCGCAGTTGCTCCCGCGGAACCATCGGCAGGTTGGTGCCCTGCGCAACCTGGTTGAGGCTGTAAAGCTTCTCGATGCAGTCGGTCACTCCGACGTAGGGAAAATCGGAACCGAACAGCAGCTTATCGATCACACCCGACTGATGCGCGCTCACCAGTGCGTTATAACCCTGCCACGGCCGAACGAGCAGGCCGGACACGTCGGCGAAGACGTTGGCGTGTTTGCTCAGCAGGCAGATGGTTTCATCCACCCACGGCTGGCCCATCTGCGCCACGACAATGCGAAGCTGCGGGAACGATCGCGCCACCTCATCGAGCAGATACGGGCGCGAATACTCAAGTTTGCTTTGTTCGGTCAGTTGGCCGACGGGGTGAAAGAGAACCGGCATGGCCAGTTCTTCGGCTAGGGCGTAAACGCGCATGGCGCGGGTGTCGGTCGGGTGAAAATCCTGGTCGCCCGGTGAAACGGTCAGGCCGCGGAGGTGAAGCTTTTCTTTGGCCAGCTTTACTTCTTCAAGGGCCGTGCGGTCGTTGGGGTCAATGCCGGCGAAACCGATCAGCCGCTGCGGGTCGCGCTTTACATAGTCGCTGACCAGTTGATTGGGGACTTCGGCATGGAGGTAACGGCTCTTGAAACCCAAAACAATCGATTTATCGGCGGCGGTGGTGGAGGTGTAATGAAAATCCGGGTCGGCGGCGGGGATGGTGCGCCACACCGTCTTTCCGGGTGACGAAATGCGCGTGCCGCGTGCCCGGCCGGCGCGCGAACCCTCGCCGAGATCGAGTTGCCCGAGTTGGTCGGGCGACTGCCAGATATGGGTGTGGCAATCAATAATCACAAAAAAACCTACTGATTCAGCAAAACGCCGAGACAAAAATGTCCAGACAAAAACACCTGAACGACCGCTCGATCGCGTACACCGCGATGTGGACCTCGAATACTAAAGGAAACCATCGTCTTCAGCCAGCATCATCGCACTGGTACCAATGACCGCCTAACGGTTGCCGGCTGCCTTATCGTTATCGGACGAATTGCCGACAAGGCTTCGACAATTCATAAATCGTTTATTCAAAACAGCTTATAAAGCTTGATCCGCGAGTCGCCGACGCGCGGGCCGGCGCTAAGACGGTTTATCTTGGTTGGAAACTAGCCGGACAGTAGTGCCTGAGAGCCACGTCGTGGTCCGCCGGTCGTTGTTTTGAAAACACCGAGGACTATTTATCACGCGTCCAATCCAATCCTCACGCCGCCTCGGAGAACAATGCTTCGCGCGGTGGCGCCGGCTGTCGAACCGATCGGCAACGCAGCAGGGCGCGTTGCGCCAGCCGTTTGCCGGCGGGGTCGAGCTGCTCTTCGTTGGCTTCCAGCCATTTCATGGCTTGGCCAACCCTTGCGGCGGCGCGCAGGCGGGCGTGCTGGCCTAAATGCATGAGCACGAACACCGTAGTGGCGGCGTCGGCAGGGAGACGGCGCGGGGGGCCGGCGGGCCAGGCGCCGTCATCTTTCTGTAGCTCGGCCAACCAGTGCATGCCGTTTTCGATCGCCAGCCCGTCGCCACGGGAGCAGGCCAAGGCGCGCAGGGCTAACACTGTGGGCAGCACGTCACCCCATCCGCCGTCGGCTTCCTGGCCGGCTACAATGGAGCGAATGAGCCGGGCTGCCAGTGGGTGGAACGATTGCCCGAATTCATCGATGCGAATGACCGCCAGTGCCGCGGCGATGACCTTGGCTCGGTCGGTGGCGATCGGGGCAAACTCCGGCCGGTCGGCACACAGGTGGGCGATCAATGCCCCGTTGTCGGCGGCGTTCCAGAAACGTTCGATTTGGCGTACGGTTGTCATGTTTTACCTCAATTCCGTATGGTTTATGTCAGCATGCTTATTTATACCTAACGATCAACGTTCGTCAAGTGTAAAATTTGGAAAATGTTTGGGATAACATTTGGGGAACTGTTTTGGGGAAGTTAATGGATTGCCGAACCGTTTGTTCCACGAGGCCGCACGCGTTTTTGGGGACGGAAGTTGCGGACGAAAACCGTCCAGCCTGCCTGCGGCAAAGTGACGCGCAATCTGATGGAGAATTGGCGCGCGATTCGAATCGGGTTACCTATGCCTATTCGCGAGAGGGTCGTTAGCATGTGCGGCTCGACCAGAACCGATTCAATCTTTCCCGCTAGGATGTGCCGTTGATGGGCCGACTCATTTACACGATCTGGAATAACACGCTTAACAGCGTGATTTTTGGTATCGCCACGATGCTGATGATCGGCACCTACATCGCCGTCGGCAGCGGGCTGGCGTCGGTGCGCGAATATTTTGAGATGAACGAACTACAGTTTTTCAGTTCATGGGTGCTGGTCGGCCTCATGCTGATGCTGGTGCTGAATCTGGCGACGGTAACCATCGGCCGCATCCCGTTCACTCCGCCGCGGTATGGGGTTTGGTGTGTTCATGTCGGGATCGTGACGCTTATCTTCGGCATGTTCGCCTACTACTCGCAAAAGGTGGAAGGTCTGATTCTCATTCCCGCCAAGGCGACCGTTGAGCATTATTATGATTCGTACGAGCGGGCTATCTTCGCTCGGGTCGATCGCCGCCACGCCTTGCCGGTGGCGATACCCGATCTGCCGCGGTTCGAATCGTACCGCGCCGGCACACCGTCGGCGGATCGCCTGAACGAAAAGAGCCTGCGCGGAATCGCGCCCGTTTTCATGATGTCGCGGGGAGATGAAGTGGTCGAGCGCACGCTCGGTCAGGAACTCGGCCTGAGCGTCGAGCCGAAGATCGACGTGATCGGCTATCACCCTTATGCCGGCATCACCACCGATTTTGTCGAAGCCCAGAAGGGCGATGGCACGGTCGGCATCAAGCTCACGCTGAGCGATGAAGCCAACGGCCGCCAGGCCGAAGAGTGGATTGTCGAAGACGCCGACGGCGCCGGCCGATCGTTCTTCCTCGATACGATGTTTGATCACCGCAACGCCAAAGATGCTGCGGTAGAGACGGCGCTGGTCGACGCAGCGAGCAAGTTCCATCGGCTGGATTTTCTTGTCGGCACCGAACCGGTCACGCTGTTTGTCGAACCTGGCAAGTCCTACGAAGTCGGCAAAACCGGCTACAGCATCACGATCGAAAATTATCTGCCCAACTGGCGCACCATGCAGGGCGAAACAGTTGATCTGCTCACGTTTATGGTGCAATCACCGACGATGAAGTTTCGCCGGCAGGTCATTCCCGGCCGCTCAAATCCGACCGATTGGAAGCTGGACGATCCCGCCGCCGGGCCGATGGGTAACCGGCAGGACAAGCCGCTGGATAACAACTTCAAAACGCTTTACACCTTTCGCGACCCGGCACAGCTTTTGAGCACGCGCGCCTCGGTGCGCCATACGCTCGTGACGACGCCCGACGGCGGGATTACTGAGATCCGCACCGCGCGCGATCAGGCCGTCCAGATCACGAAACATGCGAACGGCACCGGCGGGTTGGAAGTCCGCCAGATTCCGCCGCGCGGGCCTTTTCAGCCGAAGCTCAGCGCCGAAGAAATTGCCGAGTTTCCGGTGGTCAAAGTAGGCTTCGAGCGAAAGGAAAACGTTCGGCGGATCGATAGCGTGATCGACGTTCCCAAAGCCAAGCGCGATCGCGACGAAGGCGCCGCCGGCATTCGGCAGGTCGTCACCGTCAAAATCAGTGCCGGCGATACGAGCAAGATCGTTCATGTTCCCTTCGCCCAATACGCGGCCGAAAATTTTGCGCAGTGGCAGGGGAATGAAATCTGGCTGCCCGGCGCCACCAAGCCGCTGCAACTGCAACTGGGCAACACGCTGCGCCCGCTGCCGGCGAAGATCACGCTGGAAAAGTTCGAGCTTGTGCCTTACGCCGGCGGGAGTAAGCAGTCGGGCCTGATGCGCGATTTCCGCGCAACGCTGCGCGTCGTCGATAACGATAGCGGCACAGAAAAGGTCGGCGTGGCGGCGATGAACGAGCCGGTCTACTTCGAACGCAAACTGCCGTGGTACGCGCCCGATGAATCGTGGCTGTTCTTCCAAAGCGGCTTCAACCCGCAGGCCGGCGAGCAACTATCCATCCTGGGCATCGGCAACCGCCCGGGCGTGATCACGATGACCGTCGGCAGCATTATGATCGGCTTGGGGCTGCTTTATGCCTTCTACCTTAAGCCGATCATCGTCCAGCGCATGAAGCGCAACGCGATCGAGGTGGCGGCGGCGAAGGCAGGAAGGACCTCGCCGCGAGCGGCAACGGTTCAGGTTTGAGCCGGGTTTTTGAGCTTTACTTTTCCGACGACGAATCTAACCTACCAGCGAGCCTTGCCGAAGGGATGATCGTATGAAATGGATTGTGTCAATGTGCGTCTTACTGGTGATTACGCCGCTCGGGCTGGCGGCGGGTCTGGCCGATTCAGTGGAGCTTGGCGCGTTGCGCTCTCTTTCGTCGCAGCATCGCCAGACGATCAAGACGCTGGATAGCTGGGCGCGTCAAACACTGTTCGAGGTGACCGGTCGATCGTGGCTCAAAGACGCCGGCGATGCCGCGTTGGAGGGGCATGATCCTCTGTTCACCGTGCTTGATATGTGCTTTCGTCCGGAGCAGTACGTTGATCGCAATATCATCAAAATAAAAAATGTGCCGCTGCGGCAGGATTTTGCGCTTCTCGACTCGATCGATCAAAGGGAAAAGAACCGCATCCTGCAGGAAGGCACGATCAGCATGCGTTTCTGGATGACGCCCGACGTGCAGAAACTGCTCGAACGTCAGCAGGCGACGGCGGCTTTTAAGCTGGCGGCGATCAACCAATTGCACGGAGCGGCGGCGGCGCTTTCGCAACTGTTGATGGGTGATCAATTGTTTTTGCCGGTTGCGATCGTTCCGCCGGCGACTGCCAGTGCCGACGACCACAAGTGGCGCACGCTCGACGACCTGCGCGGCAATGTGCCGCTGTTGGTGGAGAAGATGAAAGAGGCGGGGCAGACGTCGCCGCCGGCATTGCCGAATTACGATGGGGCGAAGATTGAACGAGCATCGATGGCGGCGCTATCGATGGTGGGCGCGTGGCGGGCGGGCGATGCGAGTCAGGTGAATGCATCGATCAAAACGCTGGTGAGCGACCTGCCGCAGGTGAACGCATCGGTTTACCCGTCGCAGGTGAAGCGCAACGTCGAAGTCGTTTACAACAAACTTGCCAAGCTCACGCTGCCCGGCGCGTTATTTTACTGCGGCGCGTTCGTGTGCTTTCTGATGTCTGCCCGCGCCGGTGTGAGCACGCTGCGACTGTGGGGCCTGCGCTTGTTCGCGGTGGGATTGGTGATTCACATCGTGGGCATCGGCGTGCGGTGGTGGCTGGTTGAAAAGAGCGTGGGCAACTGGTTCGAGGCCATTCCGATCAAGAACCAGTTTGAAAGCGTGTTGATGAGCGCGTTTTTCGGCTGCGTGGTCGGATTCATCCTGGCGCTGTGGCGCGGCGGGGCGATCGCCAGCATCATCGGCGCTGCGGCGAGCTTTGTGGGGTGGCTGAGCCTGATCGCGATCTTCAGCGCGCCCTATGTGTTCGGCCGAGACATCGGTGGAGAAATCGGCCAGGCCCAAGGCGTGCTCATGAGCTACTGGCTTTACATCCACGTGACCATGGTCACCGCCAGCTATGCCATGATCGGCATGGGCTTTCTGCTCGGGCTGATGTGGCTATGGAATTATTACCGTGAGTACGGCACGTTTTCGCGCATCGCCAACAAGCGGTTGCTGGCGGTCGACGAGCGGCAGGGGTTTGATGTGATCATTTCGGCCGGTGGTGCTGGGACGATGACGATGGCGCAGACGGTGATGTCGATGCTTTTCCTGTCGCGCGCGCGGGATACACCTAAGCCGCGAGCGGCGAAAGCCGAGCATGCGTCGACTGAATTTATGCGCACCATCGATGCGTGCAACGTCGTCGTGCTTCAGCTTGCATTCTGGCTGCTGGGTGTGGGCGTGATTCTCGGCGCCGTGTGGGCCGACCAATCGTGGGGCCGGCCGTGGGGGTGGGATCCGAAGGAAACCTTCGCGCTGGTTACGTTCATCGTTTATCTCGTGGTCGTGCACACAAGAATCAGCGTCGCCAACAAAGGCTGGTGGACGGCGGTGCTGAGCGTGATCGGGTTCTTTGTGATGCTGTTTAACTGGGTGGGGGTGAATTTTTTCCTGGTCGGGTTGCATAGTTACGCGTGATGTTAAATGGCGGTTCGTCGCTGCCGGGCATTAACGATTAACGATCGACGATTAAGAATTGAGGAGCGGCCGGCTGCGCGATCTGATTAATCGTCAATCCTCAATCGTTACCACGTCGTAACGATTGACGATTGAAGATTAAATAGAGGCGCATTCGAAGCTACTCCTTCATCCCGCGCAAAAACTCTTCGATCGTTTCGCCGATCGATCCGCGGTCGATGCTGCCGAGGTTGAGGCTGAGGGTGGCGTAGCCGACGCCGGTCATGACGATATGCCACGCGGCGCTTTTGGCCTTCATGTCGGTGCGAAAAGCGCCGGCGTCCTGGCCGAGTTTGATGACGTCGCGGACGAAGCCGTGAATGGTGTTGTAATGTTCGCGGATGACGTCGATCACCTTCTTGTCGCGGCTGTTGGTGAGCGCGCCGTGCAGAACGTGGTAGGCATCGGCGTAGCGCTTGATGTGCTCGGGGATGCCGGCGCAAAGCTTGCGAACGCGCTCTTCGGGGTCGTTTTCGTTCGCGATGGCGGCGGCCCATTGCTTGATGGTTTGCTCGCTGACTTCTCGAACGATGGCGATGAACAGTTCCTGTTTGTTCTTGAAGTGCCGATAAAGGATCGGCTCAGTGATGCCCGCGGTTTTTGCAATTTCGGCGGTGGTGCTGCCGTCATAACCACCTTTGGCAAAAACCTGCAGGGCGACCTGGATCAACTGTTCGCGGCGCTGTTCGGCTTTGAGGCGAGGCATGTGTGTTAGTTTGCGATAACTAGGTTTGTTTAGCAACGAGGAGAGGGTTCGGGGTTCAGGGTTCAGGAGTCGGTTGTCAGGCGCTTTGCGAACGATGGTCGACACGATAGAACCAATACCATGCCAGACCGCCCGCGCATTCTCACCGGTGACACGCCGACCGGAAAACTCCACCTCGGCCATTACGTCGGCAGCGTGGAAAATCGGCTCGTGCTGCAGAATGATTACGACTGCTATTTCATCATTGCCAACAAGCATGCTTTCACTACCCGTGCCGAGAAGCCTGATGAGATTCGCCAGAGCGTGATCGACATCGCCACGGATTATCTCGCGTGCGGGATCGATCCGCAGCAGTCGACGATGTTTGTACAGAGCGACGTGCCGGCGATCGATGAACTCACGTTCTTTTTCGCGATGTTGCTGCCGTTCAACCGCGTGATGCGCAACCCGACACTCACGCAGGAAATTAAAGACAAGGAACTCGGTGACAAATATCCGTTCGGCTTCCCGCTGTACGCCGTGGGGCAGTGCGCCGACATTCTCGCGTTTCGGCCGGAGATGGTGCCGGTGGGCGAAGACCAGTTACCACATTTGGAACTCACGCGCGAAGTGGCCAGAAAATTCGACCAGCTTTACTGCGGCGTAAGCCCGCACGCCGAGGACAAAGATTACATTAAACTCGGCGGGTTGTTTCCGGTTATCCAACCCAAGCTCGGGCGGGTGAAGCGACTCGTCGGCGTCGGCGCGCCCGGGCCTGAGGGGAATCTGCTGAAGATGAGCAAGAGCTTGAACAACGCGATTTTTCTGTCCGACGATGCCGATGTCGTGCAAAAGAAAATCATGAGCATGTACACCGACCCAAAACGCATCACCGGCAAAGAGCCTGGGGAAACCAATGCAGAGAGGAACCCGCTGTGGGCGTTCCACGAAACATTCAACGCTGATATCGCGTGGGTGAATGAACATCGCGAGCTTTACGCGCAGGGCAAGATTGGCGATGTGCCGATCAAGCGGAAGCTAATCGAAGTCATCAACGCGCTGATCGACCCGATCCGCACGCGGCGCAAGCAGTTTGAAGCGCGGCCGGATGATGTGATTGATGCGCTCAAGCTCGGATGCAGGAAAGCCAACGTCGTTGCAGAAGAGACACTTTACCTTGCGAAGCAGGCGATGAAGCAGGACTTTGTGGGTCGGCGCTCGCTTGGCATTGTGTAATGCATTGTGTGAAGCATTGTGTGATTTTGCGCTGAGGGTTCCGCGAAGCCGCAAGCGGCGATGGAGAGCTGTTTGGCCTGCGACGACCGCTTTCGGATTCGCGGGGAAAAAAATTCGCGGTGATTATTGCCCAAGTCGTGTAGGCAATGGAGGTGGTTGGGCTTCCGCAACTTGGGCGATTGGAATGTTGTCGTCCAGCGCCACGACGTCGAACCCGCCGATTACGCCGTCACCCGATGCATTGCGGGCCAGCGAGGCGTGCAGCAGTTCGATGAGCATCCACGCCAGCGCCGCCGTTGGGATGGCGGCGAAGATTGATACGATCACCATTTCGCCTTGACCGGCTGAAGAAATGAGGAGCCAGAGTGCGAGGATCGAAGCGATCTGCCACGCCGTCGAGCGCGCAACGATCGGTCCGCGGCGGCGAAGGCGAATCCAGAGGATCATCAGCCAAACGCCGGCGGCGGTGACGAGCGCGCCGAACACGAGGAGCACGATGCCAATCCCGCCGCCCATGCCTTTGGGATCTTCCAAAAAAAGCATGATGCCCAGCACGACGCACGCCGCCGCAAAGAGGTAAATCAACGCCCAGGCGATGACCAAGGCCACGCGGGCGCGCTTCCACGCGGCGCGGGCCGTCACGATGCGACGCGGCTCGGGCCACAGGCGTCGTTCGCGCAACCAGAGTCGAATGGAGGCGACGGCCATGTATCCCGCGACGGCAAGCAGAACGAGGTTCGGCAGCATGCTCCAGCCGACGGGAATGACGTTGTACTGCAGCAGCAAAAATGCGCCGCCGCCAAGCCCGCGCCCGGTTTGCAGGCAGCTCAGCACCAGCGCCGCCGCCATCGCGCCGCCGCCGCCGCGCGCCACGCCGGGGGAAACAATCAGGAGAAGGATGGGAACGACGAGCGAGACCAGTGAGGCCATCACCATCGAGCGAACGAAGTACGACGGAACCGAGCGGGTCAGCGTCACCGAGGCAACGACAGGAACAATCAACCCCGCGATGATCATCGCGATCGCGCCGACGCGCAGGACGACGGCGAGACGGCGTCGAAGTTCGTCGTCGGGACCCTCGTCGGGTAGCGCGTCGGGTTGATCGTCTAGTTCCGTCGTCATGGCGATGCCCGCTCGTCGGGTGGTTGGGGAGGTTGTTGCGGAGTTGCTGGCCGCGCCGGCTGTTGTTGGGGCGCGCCGTAACCGTATCCGTAGTTCACACCGGGCGGATCCACCGGCTGCTGCGCGTAGGGCGCTTGCTGCTGCGGCCAGGCCGTTTGGCCGGCGTACATCTGCTGCATCCATCGAACCTGGCCGGCGTTGCGGCAGGCTTGGATCAGCAGAATCAGCTGCGCAACGAAAACCGCCGCAACGACAACGCTCATGCACGCGCCGCCGAGTTGCCCGGGAGTAATGATCGATATGGCAAGGTTAATGCACATGTAGATGAGAACAAGCGAGGTGAAAATAATGCCGACAATTGCAATGACGAGTCCGCCTCGGCGAACGAAGATGCCGAGGATAATTTGCGCGAGGCCGATCACACCGAACAGCACCGCCGCAATGATGATCAATGTGGTGGCCGACACGCCGGCCTGGCTTTCGAGTGTCGCAAGGGTTTGGCGCACTTCGGGCATGTCGCGCAATCGCGGCAGCATGGCGGCGGTGAACCCCATGCAGCCGCCGAACAGCAGTGCCATCGCGCCGACGACGAACATGAGAATGCTGGCGCGCTTCGCCGGGGCGCGCGGGTCGGCCTGCATCGGTTGCGGTGCGGCGTAGTAGGGCATGGGATACTGCGGCGGGTAGCCGGGAGGGTATTGGCTCATGGGAATTCGTCAATCCTCCGTCGCGCCGCGGTGCTCACACGCCACCATGGCGGCGGCGACGATGGCGGCGGTTTCGATGCGGAGGATGGTCGCCGTCAGCGAAACAGCCGTCAAGCCGGCGGCTTGCATCAGCGCCAACTCGGTGTCGGTCCAACCACCTTCGGGACCGACAAAAAGCTGCGCATGACCATTGGCGAGCTGCGCGCGGAGATTGCTCAGTGGAAGTGCGTCGCCTTGCGTGGTCAAGACGAGTCGCAGGCCGTCGGCACAAATTGTAATGGCGCGATGGAATGGCGTCGGCGCGTCGATCGTCATCACGCCGACACGGTTGCTTTGCTTGGCGGCCTCGATGGCGATTCTGCGAAAGCGGTCGAGTTTATTTTCGCCCTTCGGCACGACCACGCCGCGTTCGGTGATGAGCGGTAGGAAGCGGGTCACGCCGATTTCGCTCAGTTTTTCGATCATCCAGTCGGCGCGTTCCCCTTTGGGAAGCGCCGAGCAAACCATGATCGAGCGCGATGGCGGCGGTTCGGAAATGTGTTCAACACTTACCACAACGGCCCGCCTGCCTAGCTCTTGCACGACGCTCGTTGCGGTGCGACCGGCTTCGTCGAACAGTTGCAACGCTTCGCCCGCCTGCAACCGCAGCACGTCGCGGACGTGGTGGGCCTCGGACTCAATCAGCTCGATCAAGCCCGGCACAATCTGCGGTGCAAATACCCGGCGCGACACGCCGGGCATTATCAGACGGCGGACGAGCGACAGCAAGAATTCGTTGCCGCGGGGGTGGCGCGGAGTTATGATCCCTCGGAGGAAATCCGATGAACGCAAGGATGCGACGGAATTCCCATTTTCAGCTTACTCCGCAGAATCGCACACCCGATCTGCGCCGCCCCGGTTGAAAGGAGTCGACATGGGACAGGCCGCCCTGGAATTGTCAGAACCGATTCACCAACCCCAAGCCTCGCCGGCGGCGAGCGCTGATGATCTGCTTTCAAAACTCGCCGGCGATGAGATCGACCGAATGCTGGCCGAAACCGAATCGCAACCGGCACCTACGATTGCCGCGGTGGCGTTGGGGAGTGATGCCGTCAAGCCTGGGTTAGTAGAAACTGCAACACCGAACGCGGCGGTCTCATTGACCGTTGTCGAGACTGCTGCGGCATCGCCGACAGCACTCCCAGCCGCCAACGCCGATGCCGCAGTTCAAGAGCAGCTTGACGCGCTGTTCAATGAACTCAGCGGAGCCGAGCCGACCGGCGATGCGGCCTTGCCGGCCACCGCCGCCGCCGACGCGGCCATTGAATCGGCAGGCGCGTCTATGGAATCGACGCCCAACGCCGAGCAGCAACAAATCGATGCAATCGTCGCCCAGGCCGGCGAGGTCGCGGCGGCTGAAGGAAAGTTAGCTCAAACGACAGACTCGGCGGTGGGTGACTCGCTCGATGCGCAATTGGTGCAGTCGCTCGGAGGCGCCGCGCCCTCAGCGGCACCTCCGGCAGCCAAGGCAGCGTCGGTGATCGAGGCGGAGTCAGAATCGCACGAGGTCAAGGGTGACCCGTGGTTCCTCAAACCGCTCGAACTGCTCAACGCGCCGTTCGCCTCAATGAATCCGGAAACGCGCGAGTTGCTCGGCAAGGTGGCCGTCGTCACCGGCTTTAATGCCGTGGTGATTTTTCTGTATGTGTTGCTGTTCCGCGGGCATTGATGGACGATGCTCGGTTCACCGCCGCGTCAACACCACTTCAACAACCTGCGGCGGGGCGAAGACGCGGATCGGGTACGTCGCAAAACCCACGCCGCGCGAAATCAGCAAATGGCAGTCGTTCACCCGATGCAATCCCACCGAAATTTCCGGCGGCAGTCCGTCATGTGTGATGATCGGTCTCCCACCCGGCAGACACACCTGCCCCCCGTGTGTGTGACCGGCGAGCACCAGATCAGGACTGATCGCCGCCAACTTGCGCACATGGTCGGGATAGTGCGAGAGCACGATCCGAAACGCGTTTGCCGGCTTCGAAGGAAACAGCCGGAGCACGCGAGGGGATAGATCTTTTCGATGCACGCACGGCAGACCGATCAGCTCGATCATTGCGTCGCCGAAATCGATTGTGGCCCGTCCGGGGTGCAGCAGCGTTGCGTTGCAGTCCTCAACAAGCGGCGCGAGTAAATCGCCGTCGTGGTTTCCCAGAATGACGAACGTGCCATATTTGGATTGCAGAGACTCGAGCAACCGGCGCGCGTTCTCGATCGCTTTACGTGCGGGATTCCAACGGTTGTCAATCAGGTCCCCGGTAAAGGCGATGAGGTCTAATTTGGCACTATTGATTCGACTGATCAGCGCGTCGTAAGCGGAGTACCACTGTTGCGTCAGATGCATGTCGCTCAAGTGCAGCAATCGCACGCCCTCAAGCGATCCCGCCGTCGCCACGGGCACTTCAACGCGGGACCACTCCACGGTGCCGGGGGAAAAGAGCCGAAGCCGACTATTTGCGAGCATGTTCATGGAGAGTTCCAAGGCAACAGCATCCTTGATGATATGAGGCGACGCGAATGACGTGCCACAAGTGTCGGCGACCGGCGGTAGTCGAAATCAGGGCGCTTTGCCTGTAACATTCTGGGCATTGGTGTCTGATTCCGCTACCCGGGAACCCACCCGGACTGCGTTTGTTCATACTCCTGGAGACCCCACGGATGATCGCCCGATTGACCGCCTCGTGTACCATTCTTCTCTCGTTTCTTTGCCCGATTCCGCCGGCACTTGCCGAACCGGCCGCAGCGGTGCGGCCGGAGATCAAGCCGCTGGCATACGAAGAAGAAACGCTTCCCAACGGCCTGCGCGTGATCTATGCGCCGCTTAATAACGCGCCGGTGGTTCATGTGCGCGTCCTTTACCACGTGGGCAGCCGCGACGAGAAGCCCGATCGACAGGGCTTTGCACACATGTTCGAGCACATGATGTTCCGCGGCAGCAAGAACGTGCCGAGCGAGATGCACATGAAGCTGGTCGGCGTTGTCGGTGGGAAGAGCAATGCGTTCACGTCGTTCGATCAGACGACCTACGTGCAGGAAATTCCGTCGAACCAATTGGAAATGGCGCTCTGGCTTGAAGCCGATCGCATGGCCAGCTTCAAGGTGAACAAAGAAGTGTTTGCCGCGGAACGCAACGTGGTCGCCGAAGAGTGGCGGCTGCGATATGCCAATAATCCATACGGCCCGATCATCGGCGATTTTCTCAAGACGGCCTTTAAGTCGCACAGCTACCGGTGGCCGACGATCGGCGACATGGATCAGCTTCGCCAATCGAGCGTCGGCGAACTGCAGGAGTTTTGGAATAAGTATTACGTGCCGAACAACGCGTGTCTGGTCATCGCCGGTGATGTTGATCTGCCCAAAGCCCGCGCCATGGTGCAGAAATATTTCGCCTGGATCCCGCGCGGCCCTGAGGTGGTGCGGGAAATCCCGGAAGAAGAAAAGCAGACCGAACTCCGCCGCCTTGAAGTGTTCAAGCGAACGGTGCCGGTGCCGACGCTGGTGATGGGTTTCAAGACCACGTCGTACGGTTCCGATGATCATGTGGCGCTGGATGTGCTTTCGCGGATCATCGGCGGGGGACGCGCCAGCCGCCTGAACAAGCTGCTGGTGGATAGCAAAGACCCGTCGTGCGTGCAGAGCGCGGGCTTCAACATGCAGCAGCAGGACTATGGTCTGCTCGCCGTGTTTGCCGCTATCATTCCCGGGAAGAATCCCAAACTGGTGGAAGAGACGATCACCAAATCGCTTCACGAGCTGGTTTCCGACGGCGTGACGCCCGAAGAGCTGGAGCGTGTGCGAACGCAGATGCGCATCGATTACATCCGCCGGGCGGAAACGGCGCCGTCGATCGCCGGCGCGCTGGGCGAGGCAAAAGTTTTCGGCGGCGACGCGGCATTGGCAAACAAGGCGGCGCAGCGGCTCGAAACGCTCACGACCGAAGATGTGCTGAATGCGGCCCGAAAGTACGTCAACACCGATGCCATGACGGTGCTCTACTACATGCCCGATCCGCTGGGCTTTCGCGCCAAGAGAGAGGCCGATAAGGCCGAGGGGATGAAGACTGCGTCGGTCGTTGATGACGGCCGAGTGGTTGAACCCCGGGCGGCGGAGTTTCCGGCCGATTACCCGACGCAGGCGCCAAAATCTTCGGCGGCGCCGACGGCGAAGTTTAAGAAGGGGGAGGAGATTGTTGTTAACGGCATTAAAGTCATCGTTGTCGCCGACGACCGCCTGCCGCTGGTCAACTGGAGCCTGATCTTCCGCGGGGGCAGCGATGCCGAGCCGGTGGGAAAAGAGGGCCTGGGTGGCATGGCAACCGACATGGTGCGCCGCGGGAGCGCACAGCTCGCGTATGCAGCGCTTAACGAAGACTTGGAATCGCGAGGCATCAGCATCGAAGTATCCGACGGCGGCGACACCACGAGTGTCAGCGGATCGTGCACCAGCGATCAGCTCGATCACTGTTTCAACCGCGCTAAGGACATCATCACCGCGCCGGCGTTTCCCGAAGACGATTTTAAGAAGCTCAAGCAGCAGGCCAAGACCGGCTTGCTGCAGGCGCTGGCCGATCCGCAATCGGTGGCCGAGCGCGAATTGGCCGTAACCATGTACGCCCCCGCGCCCGCCGGCCGTGTCGAGACGGCGCAGTCGCTCGATGCCATCACGCTCGATGATTGCCGGAATTGGATCGATCAGGTCTTTCGAAAAGAAGGCGCGTTTCTGGTCGTCAGCGGCGATGTGACGGTGGAAAAGGCGACCAAGTTGGCCGAGCAACTCACGTCGGCAATTAAAGACGGCAAGCCGCCCGTGGCCGACTACACGCTTCCGCCGGCGACTTCGGGCCGACGGATTATTCTGGTTGATAATGCCGAAGGGAAGCAATCAAACATTCGCATGGCTATTCCTGCGTATACCGTAACCAGCGATGAGAAATACGCCGGCTCGATCGCCAATCGTATTCTGTCGGACGGGATCGAGTCGCGGTTGAACAAATATGTTCGGGCCGAAAAGGGCCTGAGCTACGGCGTGACCGGCGTGTTCCGCCCGCAGCGGCACCTGGGCGCGTTTATCGGTTCGACCGATACCAATCCCGAGACCACCGGCGCATCGATCGAAGCAATGTTCAAGGTGTTCAACGATCTCAAAGCCGGCGAAGTGGGCGATACCGAACTGGGCGAAGGCAAGAGCCGCATCACCGGAGGTTTGGCGCTGGAAACGCAAACCATCGGCCAGCAAACGGGGCGTCGGGTTGATGTCGAATTGAATGGATACCCGCTCGATTATTTTGATCTGTACCCGCAAAAGATCGAGTCTGTCACCGCGGCTCAACTGAAGGATGTCGTCACGAAATATGTGGACGACGGGAAGATCACCATCATCGTCGTCGGGCCGGCTGACCAGGTAAAAGCGCAGCTTGAGCCGTACGGCGAAGTGACGGTGCTGCCGATGCCGATGAAGCGCGGCAACGCTCCGCCAGCGACCATGCCGAGCTTGCTTAAGCCCGCGAATTGATCGCGACTAATCGTTTCAACGCGGGGGTTGGCGAGTTAGATGACACGCAAACTTGGCACCGTGGCAGCGCTCTCAGTTGAGCTTTTAGCGATTGCAGATCGAACCTGTCCGGCTATACTGCGCGAGTTGGGAAAGCCGATTTATATGGCCATATTGCGCGCATTCAAGAATTTTGTTCGTGGGTACGCGCCGCGTTCTTTGCTGGAATGGCGGCAGCGACGCAGCACGGCGCAGTTTGCGACGATGTCGCCCCAGGATGTTTTTCGCGACTTCTATCGCACCAATACGTGGGGCGATCGCGAATCGGTTTCCGGCCCGGGTTCGACGATGGAGGCAACCGCCATCGCGCGGAAGCTGATCACGGAAGTTGTGCAGAAATTAAACTGCAAAGTTTTCCACGACATTCCCTGCGGGGATTTTCACTGGATGCAGCACGTCGACTTCGGCGCATGCCGCTACATCGGCAGCGATATCGTTCCCGAGCTGGTTGAATCCAACAATGCCCGGTATGCATCGGCAAACCGGGAATTTGCCGTGCGGAACCTGATCAGCGATTCACTTCCCGCCGCCGACGTCGTGCTGGTGCGAGATTGTTTTATTCACCTGTCGTTTAACGATGGCTTCGCGGCGCTGCGATCGATCAAGGCCAGCGGATCGGTTTACCTGTTGACCAACACGTATCCCGATCATCAAAAAAACTACGACACGAACACCGGTGGTGCTCGGCCCGTCAACTTTGCGCTGCCGCCTTTTGGCTTCCCTGAGCCGCTCAAGTTTGTTACGGAAACGGTAACACTCGATCCGCTGGCTGCTCCGGGGAAGACCTTGGTGCTTTATCGAATCGCCCAGTTGCCCGACGCACCGCGTGCGTAGTCATTTGCCGAGATAGGCTTTTTTCACGTCCGGGTCTTCCAGCAGCGCCTTGGCCGGGCCGGTCTTGATGATCTCGCCGGTTTGCAGCACATACGCGCGATTCGCGACCGCCAGCGCCATGTTGGCGTTTTGCTCGACGAGAAGGATCGTCGTTCCCTGTTTGTTGATCTCCCGGATGATCGAAAAAATCAATTGAACAAGCTGCGGGGCCAGGCCCAGCGACGGTTCATCCAGCAGGAGCAACCTGGGGCGTGCCAGCAACGCGCGGGCGATTGCCAGCATCTGCTGCTCGCCGCCGGAGAGTGTGCCGGCGACTTGGCTCAGGCGTTCCCTCACCCGCGGGAATAACGTGAGGGCCCTTTCGCGGTCGGCCGACAGATTGCGGCGGTCTTTGCGGGCATAGGCGCCGAGATCCAGATTTTCAGCGACGGTGAGATTGGCAAAAATCCCCCGGCCCTCGGGCACATGCGATAAGCCGCGTTCCACCAGTTTGTTGGGCATCGCGCCGGTAATGTCCTCACCGGCGAAGCTCACGCGGCCGTTGCGCGGTTTGACCATGCCGCTGATGGCGCGAAGCGTCGTCGATTTTCCCGCCCCGTTGCAGCCGATAAGCGTAACGATTTCGCCCTCGTTCACCTCCAACGATAGCCCGTGCAACGCATTGATAGCGCCGTAGGAGACGTCGATGTTGTTTACGGACAGGAGCATGTTGTGGGTTGTGGGTTGTGGGTTGTAGGGTGTCGTGCTTTGGGCTTTAGAGTGGTCCGTAACCTCCACCAACTTACAACTTACAACCTACAACTGACAACCCACAACCCACAACCCAAACATTCTCACTTCACTTCTTCACCCAGATACGCCTCAATCACCTTTGGATTCGATTGTATCTCATCCGGCGTGCCTTCGGCGATGGTTTGGCCGTAATCGAGGACGGTGATTCTCTCGCAAATATCCATGACCAATCCCATATCGTGCTCGATGAGCAAAACGGTGAGACCGAATTTCTCGCGGATTTGCTCGATGGATTTGGCCAGATCGTTCTTTTCCGCCGGGTTCATGCCGGCGGCGGGTTCGTCCAGTAGGATGAGCTTCGGCTCGGTGGCCAGCGCGCGGATGATCTCCAGGCGGCGCTGATCGCCGTAGGGGAGATTGCGGGCGTATTCTTCGGACCGTGCTTCGAGGTCAAACAGGCGCAGCAGCTCCATGGCGCGATCTTCGATGGCCTGTTCCTGCCTCGCGAACGTGAACGTGCGCAGCAGCGTGTCGCGAAGCGTATGTCGGCCGCGCAGGTGCATGCCGAGGCGCACGTTGTCGATCACCGAAAGGTCAGGAAACAGCCGGATGTTCTGAAAGGTTCGGCTCAACCCCGCCGCGGCGATCTGATAGGTTTTTTTGCCGATGAGTTTAGTGCCGTCGAGTTCGATCGATCCGGTTTGCGGCACATACACGCCGGTCAGCAGGTTGAACACGGTGGTCTTGCCCGCGCCGTTGGGACCGATCAGCCCGTGCAGGCCGCCGCGCGGAATCTTCAGGGTGAAGCTCTGGACGGCTTTCAGTCCGCCGAAGCTGATGCCGATGGCTTCGACGTTGAGCAGTGGGGCGAGCAGCGGGGCGGTCATGCCTTCTCCTCCACGTCGAACCCGCGCTGGTTCTCAAGCAAATTGCGTTTTCGGCGGAAGCCCGGCAACCAATCCCAAATCTCGTTCAAACCGAAGATGCCACGCGGGCGGAAGATCATCATCAGAATGAGCAGGATCGCGAAAACCGGCATTCGGTATTGCAGCAGATCGTACTCTGCCAGCGCCAGGGTGAAGGCGGTGATCAGTGTAATTAAAATTGCGGCGACGGTTGCGCCGCTGATTGATCCTAGCCCGCCGAGCACGACCATCATGACGATATCAAAGCTGCGCTGAAAGCCTGCGTCGGCGGGGTTCATGGGCACGCCGGGAATGTGGGCGCAAAGCGCGCCGGCAACCCCGGCGAAGAATGCCGCAAAGACAAACGCCCGCACCTTGAGTTTCGTCACGTTGACGCCCATTGCCTCGGCGGCGATTTCATCCTCGCGAATGCTGATGAGCGCGCGCCCGAGGCTGCTGTACTTCAACCGGAACGCAAACAGCAGACAGATGCCGACGGCGATGAAAAGCCAAAACAGGTTGGTGGTTTTGGGCGTGTCGCGCAAGCCCAAGCTGCCGCCGACGGCGGGGGGGAGCAGCGCGGCGATCCAACCTGTCTGCCGGAACTCTGCGGCGCTGTCGATCTGCGGCGCGGTTTGTTGAATCAGCACGCGGACGATTTCGCCAAACCCAAGCGTGACGATCGCCAGGTAATCGCCGCGTAGGCGCAGCGACGGCAGCCCGACAATCCACCCGATGCCCGCCGCAACAATACCCGCCAGAATGCATGCGGCCGCCATCACCCATTGGGGGCCACCGAGCAGCGAAGCGTTGACGCCGCCCGGATCAATGCCGCGCGACAGCGCGAAGTAATAGGTGCAGAACCCGGCGGTGTATCCGCCGATGGCAATGAATGCGGCATGGCCGATGGAGAACTGCCCGGTAAAACCGTTGACGATGGTGAGCGAGACGGCGGCGATGATGGCCACGCCGCAGTCGAGCATGACTCGGCTAGGGTACTGACCGAGCGATGCGCCCGCGCCATGAATGAGCAGTGCGCCGATGACAATGCCGGCCAGCGGCAGAAGCGATCGCGCGATCGCCGCTGGGCGATCGATGCGTTGTCGGGAGGTTTCCGCAGCGAGCAGGCTCAAACCTTCTCCCGCACGGTGGTGCCGAAAATTCCGGTGGGCTTTACCAACAGCACGACGATCAGCAGGACGAATACAAACACGTCCGTGAAAGCAGAAGCGCTGGGGAAGATGAACTGCCCGAATTGTTCAAGGAACGCGATGAGAAACCCGCCGACGGTCGCGCCGCGGATGTTGCCGATTCCCCCGACGACGGCGGCTACGAAGGCTTTCAACCCGAGCAGAGTCCATGTGGAAAACGCAGGCTGTTGAATCGGCGCGTATTTGAGCGCGTAGAGAAAGCCCGCCGCCGCCGCCAGCATGGTGCCGGTGACGAACGTGAAGCTCACGATGCGATCGACCGGAATGCCCATTAGCGCCGCGGTGTCCATGTTGTAAGACACGGCCCGCATCGCCGTCCCGATGCTGGTGTGAAACACGAGAAATTGCAGCGCCATCATCAGCGCAATGGCGGTGACAATGATCATCGCATCGACCAACGTGAGCTTGACGGGCGTGAAAATGCGAACGACCTGCCCGCCCGCCGCGGGTGCCGATTTGTGGAAGTTAAACTGCGCCAGCACCCCGTCGCGCGGCAGCCATTCGACGAAGCCCGCGCCGGTCTGCGTGGCGGCGGCGCCTGCGCCGAAGACTTTTTCTTCCGGCAGCAACCCCTTGGGCATGCTCGCCGGGCGTGCACCGAAGGGAAATCGCCACGCGAGGGTCGTTCGCAGGATGGTCACATCCCCACCGGCGAAGCGCGCGGGCACGCCGCGATCGATGGCGATTTCTGCTCCGGCTTTGTAAACGCCGGGCCGCAAGCGCACTTCGCGATCCTGTGCGGCGTCGGTTTTGCCCGGTTCGTAAATGCGGAGCTTGAACGTGCCGGCGGTGTCGATGGAAAGGTCTTTGTCGAGCTTGATCCGATCGGCCTTCACGCGCTCAGTCAGCTTCGCGCGGGCGACTTCGCTTTCTTTGGCGGGTTTGATGTTAAACTGAAGCTGCCCGGCGTTCTGTAAAAACAGCGACACGCCGATGGCCGTGATGAGCGCATTGAGCCGCGGGGCTTTGCGAATGGGCTTGTAGGCCAAACGTTCGATGGCAAAGCCAATCGCGCCGCAGATCGTCATCGCCAGTAAGAGCACGCAGAAGCCGGCCCACCACGGCGCTTCGGGCACATAAACACCCAGGGTCGGCAGCAACACGCCAGCGATCATCACGCTCAGCCAGGCGCCCAATACCACGATATCGCTGTGCGCAAAATTGATCAGCTTCAGCACGCCGTACACCATCGTGTAGCCCAGCGCGATCAGCGCGTAGAGGCTTCCGAGCGTGACGGCGATGATGAGTGTCTGAAAGAAGTCGCCCACGGGAAGGGGAGGTGGCTGTGTGGTCGAGTGATTGAGTGATCGAGAAATATTGACTCAATCACGCGGCCACTCAACCAATCCACCACAGTCTTTCTACGGGTTCACCGTCGCGCGGTAAATCGCCTTGCCGTCTTTTATTTCGAGGATGACGGCGGGCTTAACCGCGTCACGGGTTTCGTTGAAGTTGATCACCCCGGTCACGCCGGGGAAGTCTTTTGTGTCGGCGATGGCCTGGCGAAGATCCTGGCCGCCGAGGCTCTTGCTTCGTTTCATGGCGTCGGCGACGAGCTTGGCGGCGTCATAGCCCAGCGCGGCCAGCGCGTCGGGCACATTGCCGAATTCGTCTTCATACTTTTTGTTAAATTCCTGAATCGCCGGCCGGGGGTCGTCGGGGGCGGCGTGGTTTGAATAAAAGCTTCCTTCGATGGCCGCGCCGCCGTTCTTGATCAGTTCCTGGCTGTCCCACCCGTCGCCGCCGAGCAGGGGGGCGTTGATGCCGAGCTTGCGCGCCTGGATGGCGATGTTGGCCACGTCGGTGTAATAACCGGGGACGAAAATCACATCTGGGTTTGTGCCGCGGATTTCGGTCAGGCGGGCCGAGAAGTCCTGGTCGCCTTTGTTGTACTTCTGGGAGGCGGTGATTTCCCCGCCTAGTTTCTTGAAGCTCTTTTCAAATTCTTCGGCCAGCCCAACCGAGTAGGCCGAAGACTGATCGATGAGAATTCCCGCGCGCTTCCATGCGTTTTTTCCCTCACCCGCTTCGGCGGCGAATTTGGCGCACACGTAGCCTTGAAACGGATCGATAAAGCACACCCGGAAAATCATGTCGCCTTGCAGCGTTACCTTCGGGTTGGTGCTTGAAGGTGTGATCATCGGCACGCCATTGCTTTGGCAGATGGGCGCGCCGGCGAGCGAAACGCTCGACGCCACTTCGCCGATAACGGCGACCACCTTATCACTTGTGACGAGTCGTGTGACGACCGAACTGGCTTCGCGCGGCTCACCCTTCGTATCGTATTCAACCAGCTTGAGCATCCGCCCGTTGACCCCGCCGGCGGCGTTGATTTCGGCGATCGCCATCTTCACGCCGTTGCTGGTGGATTGCCCGAATGTCGCCTCGGCCCCGGTGAGCGAGCCGTAGTGGCCGATGAGAATATCCTGGGCCAGCGAAACTGCAGGAACCGCGATCATCGCCACTGCCGCAAGAGCCAGGTTGCAAAGTATTTTTCGCATGATGAAGACCTCTTTCGCGAAGTGAACCGCACATTGGTGCGCTTCAAGTAAATCTAACCCAGCCGGCAAGCCGTCGCAAGAAACAGCAGTTGTGCGCGACGCTTCGGCGGACAACAAAGCAGACGGCAACGGCGTCGGAACGTTAGGTGCGGCGCACCGGAAGGCTCGTCAGCAACAGAATTCCGCAATCGTTTGATGGATATTGAGGGGTTGTAACGGCGGTTGAAATAAGAAAAGGCGCCCGGAAAAATCCGGACGCCTCCATTCATGCTGTCGATTCGAAACAGTTTCAGGGCGGTTAGCGACGGCGCTTGCGACGCAACCCGGCGACGGCCGCAAGGCCGAGGAGGCTGGCTGCCGTCGGTTCCGGAACGCTCGAGCGAGCGCCGTCAAACGCTCGTCCAAAGTTTGCCGCCAGAAGCGTGAAATCATCGAGGTTTACAAAACCATCGTAGTTGAAGTCGCCGTCCGACCACACCTTGCCACCAAAGCCGAAGTTGGTGGCCAGAATCGTAAAGTCGTCCAGGTTTACGCGCTGAGTCAGGTTGGCATCGCCGTAATAGGTGAAGAGGACGAGAACCGAAGTGGCATCCACCGTCTCGCCACGGAAGGTGCCGGCGCCGCCCAGTACCGAAGATGCTTCGCCGTAACCGACCGCAAAGATGCCTGACGTACCGAGAGTGCTGCGAATGCCCAGGCCGGTCCAGTTGCCGTTGGCCCAGCCGTTGGCAATGAGGCCGGCAATGGTGCCGAAGCTGTTGGGCAAACCTTGAGGGCTTGCGCCGGTGTAGTCGACGATCAAAGCGTTATCGGTGACATCAATAAACCCGCTTGCGCCGGTGATTCCGGTAACCCGTGGAGCCAGGTCGCCACCCGCGCCCAGATTCACAGCACCGCCGGAGTTGGTGAAAAGGTTGCCGGACGAGAATGATCCGCCGCTGATGTTGAGCGAATTGCCGCCGTAGACGCGCACCCGGTTGGCGACATTGATCACGCCGCCGGTCTGGTTAAACACGGCTGCGCCGCCGGCGGTTAATGATCCACCGCCGATGTTAAGGCTGGCCGCCGAGACGTTGCCACCATTGAGATCGAAGGCAGCGGAGGTTGCCGGCTGAACGGCCAGATTGAGCACGCCGGTTATGTTGTGCGTTCCGCCGTTCTGGACGAACTTGCCGCTCGTGCTGGTCATGAACGAGATGTTTTCGTCACCGACGGCGATGTTTCCGCCGTTCATGGTGTAGGTTCCGATTCCGCCGAGGGACGCGCCCACGTTGATCTCGTTGGCGGTGAGCGTGCCGCCGTTTTGAATCGCGCGGCCGGTTCCCTGAAAGCCAACATCGAATTCTCCGGTGACCGTCCGTCCGGTATCACCGAGAACGTAGGTTCCATCCGAACCCGTGTTTTCGCCGATGGAAAGGATTCCCGGCACCGAGTGCAAACCGCCCGACTGGGTAAATGTGCCCGTGCCGAACAGTCCGACATAAGTGCTGGGAGAGTTGAGCGTGCCGCCCGGAAGCAGGTTGTATTCACCGCGGCCGCTGAGGACGAAGCCGACGGCGGTGAAGCTGCCGACATTGACCGTGCCGCCGTCGTGCGTCATTAAACCGTTGCCGCGATAGCCCACTTCGAGTTCGCCCGTGTTCAGCAAGCCGCCGCGCATGGCGTAGGTGGAATTACTGACCGCCTGGTCGGCGATGCTCGTATAAGTGGTGACGGTTTGTGTGCCAAAGCTCTGCACAAAGTTACCGTTACCGATGTAGCCGATCTTGACCTTGTTTGAGCTAAGTGTGCCGTTGGCCAGCGTGTAGGTGCCGACCGCGCCCTGCTCATAGGCCACGGTGAAATCCCCACCCACTGCGACAGTGCCGTTTTCCTGCCGAACCGTTGCGAATGACGATGTTCCCTGCGCGACCACAAATTCGTTAGTGACATTAATGTTCGATCCCGTCAGCGTGCCCGTGCCGACTGCCGACGTGCGGGCGCCGAAGAAGATCGTTCCCGCGTTGACCGTTCCACCGGTTCCTAGGAATGTGCCAACGCCATCGGAACCAACCGACAACTCCGGCGTGGACAAGGTTCCGCCGAACATGTGGTAGTAGCCTTTGGCGCCCGGCGCTTCGCCGAGCGACAACGTGGAATTAATGAACGGGATGATGGTATGCGTGCCCGCCGCCTGAATGAACGTTCCGCTACCGAAGAGGCCCACGTAGCCTGAAGGTGCCGTGAGCGTCGCCGTGTTGCCCATCAGAAAGGTGCCGACGCCGGTGTTCGTCCAGCCGACTCCGTAGGTTTGCGAAAGTGTTACCAAGCCGCCGGTGTGCGTCATGCTGCCGGTGCCGAAGTAGCCGACTTCGAGTTCCGAGCCGTTAAAAATTCCGCCACTGACGGTCATTCGCCCGGTCGAGCCGGCATTGTTGCCGATGGCAACAAACTGCCCGTTGGTCAACCGGCCGCCGGTCATGTTAAAGGTGCCGCTGCCAATCGCGCCCACGTAGTGAAGCTGCGTCGCGAGCGTTCCACCAGACAAGTCGTAACGACCCTTGCCGTTGAACACGCCTTGCACAAATTCATTGGTCGACAACTGATCAGCCGACTGCTGCATGGTCATCAGACCATTACCGCTGGCATCGGTTCGAAGCGAGTTGAGCGACAGCGGCGTTGGAGAAACGTAGGTGACGATGCGATCGGATGCATCGTTTTGATAAAGCCGCACATCATCGCCGCCGCCGGGCACGACGTTGGGTGCCCAATTGGTATTGACGTTCCAGAAGCCGCTGCCGACGTTGGGCACGTCCCAACTTCGCAACGCTTCAATGCCGGGCACGCTTAAGCCTGGCTTGAACTCGCCACGCGAAACCTGGGGAGCACTTCCGGCGACCGCGGCCGACGCCGAGGCTGCGAGAATCAGTGTTGCCACATTACGACGACTTGCAGTCAATTGACCGAAGGACATTATGTGCCCCTTTCCTTAGACTTGATTGGTCCACCGATAGCACGCTTCCCCGAAGAAGATGCACAGCGGGCCGAGAGTTTTTCCACAATCCACCACCGCGCCGGTACTGTAACAAACATGACGTCCGAATATCCAGCGCAACTTGGCAAAAAACCACTAAAATTCTCGATCGGCGGTTGCAGTTCGCCACGCTGTGAAAGTGACGCCATGAAAGTGACAAGGTCGTCGCCGGACGCTAGATTCCAAACGAGTCCTCGGATTCGGAGTTTTCATGCATCAGGGTTCACTCGCGTTGATCGCCGTTTTTTCGCTTTCCGGACTTGCACGGGCTGCCGCGCCGTCGCCGGTATTTTTGCTGCAACCCCTTTGCCTGCAAGAACAAAGGGAAAGCGTTTACGCCCCGCCCACCCCTCTGCGTGAGAACGACGGCGTAAACCAGGGCGCGGTGCATACCGAATTGGCCGTCCGCTATTTGACCGACTACGTTTTCCGGGGCATCGAGCGATTTGAATTTGATCCCGGCTTCCCCCGCGACCCCGCTTCGCCGCCCCCGCCCACCGATTTATCTAAAGAAGACCTCGCTAATCTGCAATTTGAAGGGAAGATCAGTTTTGATCTGGGCAAGTTTCCCAGCCCGTTCATTGGCTTGTTCGTCAATGCCGCCGAAGATGGCAACGATGGCGACAGCCGATTTCAGGAAATTCGGCCGACCGTCGGGGTCGACTGGAACTTAAGCCCCATTTTGCTGTCGTTCGGCCACATCAGCTATATCTTCCCGGAAGACGAGTTCGACGCGAACGGGGTGCCCGAAAGCGCCGAAGTCTTCGCCAGCATCACCTTGGACGACGCTTACTTTTTTCGTTCCGAGAAACCGGTGTTGTCTCCTTATGTTTTCGTCGCGTACGACTACAGCGAATTCGAAGGCACCTACATCGAGGCCGGCGGAAGCCATACTTTTCAGATCGAGGACACCGGGTTGACATTGAAGCTCGAAGGCCACGTCGCCTACGTGAGCGGTTTAACCGAGGTGTTCGGTGCCAACTCGGGCTTTCAGCACTACCAGCTCGGGGTCATCGGCGAATACTCGCTCAATCAGCTCTTTAACTTCAGCACGCGGTACGGCGACTGGAGCTTCCGAGGCTACCTCTACTACACCGGCGAGATCGAAGACACCCTGCGCGCCGATGAACAACTCTGGGGCGGGGCGGGCATTGGCTTTCGCTATTGAAGGTGTTCATGCACGATGCTACTGACAGTGCCTATCGATTGATGTGCCGGCATGCGATGTAAGTATTGCTTCGCCCGAAGTTTACTTCCGTAGCACGATGCGCGGCTGGGGAGGCGGTTCTTTGAAATTCGTGCAAATTCGTGCATTGGCATGCATGCCGGCGGCGATGAGCGGGATTTCAGCAGCAAATTCCTCAACCGATATTCAAATGCCAAAGAACTCCTATTCAACCCCTGGCGCTGCGCCGGCGAGCGCGCGCCAGCGCAGCGCGCGGGTGAAATCCCTCGATAGCGGCGCAAAAATGCCCTGAGGTTCGCAGATTTTTCCCTTCCAGCGCGTTGCGCCCGCGACACCTTGTCGGCGCAGCGCGCTCCAAGCGGCGCCAAGTGTGCAAAACGTGTGTCGTGGGTTTGGCGGCGAGAGGGGCTACTTCGTTGCAAGCCGCTGTTTGACCCGGGCGCGTTGGATCGATGCCGAGCGCGTGGCGTCCGTCGGGGCTTTTGCGGTGGCGTCGGCGAGGTCTTTGCGGGCGGCTTCGGCGCTGAGTTCGCTGACGGCAACCGCGTGGTCGGTGAGCACGGTCAGCTTGTTGTCATTCATCTGCGCTACGCCGCCTTCGACGTAATAGGACACGCTTTTTCCACCGACGACGTCCACGCGCATCCGACCGACGCCAATCTTCACCAGCAGCGGCGATCGGTCGGTGAGAATTCCGATTTCGCCGTCATGCGCCGGCACGATGGCCTGGGTGGCCTTTTCGTTGAGCAGTTGGTGTTCGGGCGTGACGATAACGCAGTTAAAAGCCATAGCAAACCTTTGCCTAAACTCGAGGTTCGGAAGAATAGCGATCGCCGAAATAAGGTCAAATGTAGCAGGGCAAACCCATGAAACGAACGGCGAGCGTCAGCGACCCAATCACAGCCCGGCAACCTCGCCGGCGTGGTGGCTCAGCGAATGGGTGCGCCCGGTGCGACTCGGCCAACTCAGCAACTGCACCGTGCGCGGTGCGATTGTAAAAGGCCCGTTCGCCAGCGGAATAATAGTGACTGTCTGAACGCCTTGGATTTTACTTGTAATAGGGGGGCGCATTGTTACTCTAGATCGCATTCCGCATCGCGTGCGATGCGCCGGTTGGGTGGGTTGAAGGGTATTAACACTACAGCGCAGGGTCCGCGTTTTTGGCTCAGAAAACGGGGTTGGACCAACGGCTCACAAGGACTTACGATCAACCCCGCGTTGTAGTGTTAAGGAGGGGTTTTTAACGAGGGGTTTTGAAAAGTTCCGCAAGTTCAAGCAAAAATGTTGTTCAGGGGGAAAGGCCTTTGTCCAAAGGATGTGTGCCATGTACATATCGAAGACTGCTGTCGTTGTTGTGGTTACGTCGCTTCTAACCGTTTTGAGCGCCGGGGCGCGGGCGGCTAACCCGATTGAATTTGAGTTTGGGGGCGTGCTTACGCAAACCACCGGCAGTGTGCTTCCGGCGGGCCCATTTACGACAACTGTGCGCTTCGACCCCGGCGCTGCGGATGCCGATCCATCACCTTCGGACGGGCGGTATCCCTACATCTCTTGGAGTGTGCCGGGTGCGACAGCCAGCCCCGTTGTGTTCGACAACCCGCCAATTTCAATCGGCGATATTCGGATAGACGCAGAAATCGGCGGTGATCACCAATGGCGGCTAGAGTACCGGGGTGCCTTCAATTTCAGCTGGGAACTGGTTCTTGATTTTCCACCAGCGACGTTCACGAGTGATGCACTACCGCACACGTTAGACCTGTCGCTAGCAACGCGTCGAGTGTTTTCTGCAAACGACACGAATCTCACACTTCGCGGGACGATTGACTCGCTCTCGGTGCGCGTCATTCCTGAGCCGTCGTTGGGCTTGCTAGCAACGTTTGCACCAGTTGTCCTCTTGCGGCGTTTCCGTCGGCTCTGGTTCGAACGGTCTCACCAAGGATAAGTCAAACCAAGGGAAGGATTTTTCATGTTGCCACCAGATTGGATCAACGTTCAGGACACCCTGTATGGCGCGCTCGGCAACGGCTCGTACGATGACACTGACGCGATCGAGGACGCCTTAGCCGCTGCTGAGTCAGGAGCCGCGGGCGTGCGAAATGCGGTATATTTCCCCCCGGGGAACTACCGAATCACACGAACGTTAGAGATTGAAAGAAGCCTTGGCACTCGACTGATCGGAGTGGGCAATGTTCCCGGGTTACCGATCAACATCGGGGGTTACAACGGGCGGCAGACGGGGGCGGTTCTGTTCTGGGATGGCGAGCCGGGCCTGCCGCTTCTGCGATTCTACGGCACCAACTTCGGAACGCTGGAGAATCTTGCGTTTGTCGGCGCTACTCCGCAACGCTACAAGTTCTCAACGACGACAACTGATTCCGACCCAGGAGACGGGAAGCTCCGATTCAACAACGCGAGTTTTGCGTCGGTCACCCAGATTTTCGCCGATGACATGAACGATTTCGGATGGACGATCACCAACTGGCTCGATCGAGCCGATTACATTTCGGCGGGTCGGATCACCATCGAGGTTACAGCCGGCGATAATGCAGGCGCTTTTCGCATTTTCGATGTCGATGGCTCGGTTACGTCAGGCTCGGGATATCGCAAGATCCCGGTCAAATACGTCCAGTCGAGCGGTGCTTTTGCCAACAACGATGTAATCGTTGTGAGCTATGTACGTTCCGGTGGAACACCTCAGCCTTATCGTTTCTCTGTTTCAACCGATCCGAATCCGGGCGACGAGTTGCTTCGGTTCAACAATTCGACGTTTGCCAGCATCACGAAAATCTACGTGGGCGCGGAGACCGCCAACCACGAAGACGCTCAAGCTTGGCTCGATAGCATCGACGATCGCCCGGATGTTCGGGTGACAGTTCAGAAATTCGACAATCCTGCCATCATCCGCATTTTCAAAGTGATCAGCGTGGAGGGCACCGGCGCGAATCGAACTATCAACGTCACGCCCATCCACTCCGCAGGAACGATTTCCGATAATGATTCGGTGGCTTTGAGTTGCAGCACAGTCACTCCAATTCGCGACCGTGCCGGCGCGTTGCTCGCACAGCACAGTCTTGAAGGCTGGCCGGCGGGGCATCTGATCATTCACAATTGCACGTTTCGCGAAGCCGATGACGGGCTTCGGCTGGACGAAACCACGCCCACCAACAACTGCGCCGACAACGTCATCGTGCAATGCAGTTTCATCGCCTGCGCCGCCGGCATCAAAGTCAACTCGTCGCAAGTCGTCAACAACGCCATCGTTAACTGCGATTTTAACGAGTGCGCTATCGGCATCGACCACGAACTCGGCGGCGACATTCGGGTGTTCGGCGCTTCGATGAACGGCTATGTCGGTGGCGTTTTCCTGAAAATTCGCGGGGGCGGCAACAACACATCGTCGTTCGTGCTCTACGGCGTGCGGCTGGAGATGAAAGCGGGCAAGCCGTCGCTGATCGAGACGACGGCGGCGGCGGAAGCCGATATTCTGATCGACGGCTTCGGCTGGACCGGGGGGTCATATCCCGATGGCTACGCGGGTGCTACGACTTATGGGTTAGGTGCGCAGACGCGCGTCGACAACACCCTCTATGAGAGCCTTGCGGCAGCCAATGTCGGCAACAGCCCGGCGACCTCGCCGGCTTCGTGGAGATGGCTCGGCGAGTGGGTGCGCCCGGTGCGGCTCGGACAACTCAGCAACTGCACGGTGCGCGGCGCGATTGTCAAAGGCCCGTTCGCCAGCGTGAATGGTGGCGCGTCCAAGGCGACGCTGCGGCTGGACAACTGCCGGATGTCGTACGGCGCATCGGACGCCATCACCACCGACAGCACCGGTTATTGGAAGCAAGTCGATTGCACGGACGGGAGCGGCCTACCGATTGCCGACGCCGGAAACTGGCCAATCGCTTTGGCACAAACCTGGAACAGCAGCGGCACCACTTTCACGGCGATGAAGCTCGACGTGACCGATACAGCATCGGCATCGGGATCGTTGTTAATGGATTTGCGCGTCGGTGGATCGAGCAAAGTTAAGGCGGATAAGAGCGGAAAATTGTACGCGCAATCGCTGGACCTGGGGGGTGGCTCACTGACGGTCGATAACGACGGGAACATCGCGATGTCGGGCGGCGGCGCGATACTGGACGTGAATACCGGCGTCATCGTTGGGGTTTATCAACTGACTACAAATGATTTGTTCGTGTCGAATTTGTCCGTGACGGGGACAGTAACCAGCAATCGCATCCTTGCCGCGCCAGACGGCAGCAACGGCGCGCCCATATTTCGCGCGGTTGTGGTGGGCGATCTTCCGGTTGCCGCGAGGACGATTCAGATTTCCCGCAGCACCGGCGCCGTGAGAGGCACCAGCTCGCTGCTGCTTCCGCCGATACCAGGCGTCTCGGCAACCATTACGGCGGCGCGGCTTGTTGTTGCGGCTGGCATTGCTGCCTCAGACACCAATTACTGGTCGTTCCAGATCATCAACAAAGGCACCAACGGATCGGGCACCACACCAGTGCTCGCCGCGAGCAATGCGAACACCACCAAAGCGACCGGAGGCATCAACAGCGGTGGGGGGCTGACCGCGTATGCACTCGCGGTGCTTACGCTGCACGGAACCACCTCGAATCGAAACGTAACGGCGGGCCAGACCTTGCTGATTGAATTTACAAAAACGGGGACACCGGGCGCGTTAGAGGACTCTGTGGTTGAAGTGGATCTTGAAGTCACGGGGTAGGCGCAACGCTGCTTCGTGGGGCTGCTTCGTGGGGCAGGTGAAACTACCGCAGGTCGCCAGGGCAAACGCGTGTTACGAGCGGCGAGCGTCAGCGACCCGATTCCCGCAGCACTGCGACCGATTCCCGCGGAAATACAATCGGTGGCTGACGCTTGAGGCTCGTCAATCGGGGGCACATGCGATTGCCTTGTCAAATGGAGCCGATTTTCCGGTTGCGATCGGCGGCGGGGCGGGTAATATGCCCTGCAGGGATGATTCACCACCGCGCCGGCCGCGCGGTGGTTCGCTTTTGTATGCCCGCCGGTGCGTAACGTGCCGTGCAGGCAGGAGTTTGGTTATGCAGATCGTCAGTCCCGCCGAAAAGGTGGCGATGGAAGCCAAGCGCGAAGAGTTGTTTCGCGCGCAAATTGATGTTCAAGAGCGCATCCGCCGAGCCGCGGCCCTGGGCGACTTGAGCGAGAACGCCGAGTACCACTTCGCCAAAGAAGAGAACCGCGCCATCCAGCGGCAACTGGCCGAACTGGAATTGAAAATCAAGAACGTGAGCGTCGTCACCACCGACAACCTTCCGGATGATGTGGTGTTTCTCGGCCACACCGTGAAGCTCATCGATCTCATGGATGACAGCGAAATGCTCGTGCGCCTGGTCGGCGAAGCCACCCCGGCCGAACCGGGTTGCGACATCGAAAATGTGTCGGTCAGCAGCCCCATGGGCGAAGCGCTGCTGAAGTCGCGGATCGGTGATAAAGTAAAGGTGAAAGCCCCGCGCGGTACGCTGGAATACCGGGTGGCGGAGATTGTGCAGTGAGGGTTGGGGGTTGTGAGTTGTGAGTTGTAGGTTGTGAGTTGTAGGTTGTGAGTTGTAGGTTGTGAGTTGTAGGTTGTGAGTTGTAGGTTGTGAGTTGTAGGTTGTGAGTTGTAGGTTGTGAGTTGTAGGTTGTGAGTTGTAGGTTGTG
>Ga0163148_10000930_pt1 | contig 39194 bp, 25 predicted proteins | sample OliLakLV19MP7P2_FD_148606 | JGI IMG/M metagenome (GOLD analysis project Ga0163148, IMG submission 148606) | Freshwater microbial mat bacterial communities from Lake Vanda, McMurdo Dry Valleys, Antarctica- Oligotrophic Lake LV.19.MP7.P2 | ecosystem: Environmental > Aquatic > Freshwater > Lake >... | reverse complement strand
TACTCATTACTCATTACTCATTACTCATTACTCATTACTCATTACTCATTACTCATTACTCATTACTCATTACTCATTACTCATTACTCATTACTCATTACTCATTACTCATTACTCATTACTCATTGCATAAAGGTAACTGAATTCTTCACCGCTGCCCACTGCCCAATCACCCCTCACCGAATCAGGATCCTCGTTAATTCCCCTTAAAAATGGCTAATTTTAGTTAATACATCAATTTTTGCACGAAAAAGCATTTACTTCGTGATTGATATATTTAAATACTATGCATAAAATAATTTTATTCTTCCTGTTGTTAATATCAGCTCTTTCGGTATATGCACAAAATGAATATGCTGAGCAGATAGATAATTTTTTCAAAAAGGCGGAGGCCAATAATTTTTCGGGCAATGTATTAGTGGCGCATGAAGGCAAAATTATTTTAAAGGAAGGTTATGGATGGAAAGACAGGGAAACTGAGATGTCGGAAGATGGAAATTCTGTTTTTAATATTGGTTCTATAACCAAACAATTTACCGGTGCCGCAATTTTGAAATTAGAGATGATGGGTAAGTTAAATACAACGGATCTTCTCTCTAAATATTTTCCGGAAATTCCTGCCGATAAAAACAATATTACCTTACATCACTTACTTACCCACGCGGCAGGATTGCCCGGTGCACTTGGAGATGATTTTGAACAAATTAGTGCGGAAGATTTTATGAAACTTGTATTTTCTGAAGTATTACTTTTTCCACCCGGGGAAATGTATGAATATTCGAATGTTGGATTTTCTATTTTGGGAATATTAGTGGAAAAATTATCGGGAAAATCATACGAACAATTTTTACACGATGAAATTTTTGCTCCTGCAGGTATGATGTATACAGGATATATTATTCCTCAATTTAATCCCAATACCTTAAGTGTAAGTTATTTTGAAGATGGTGAACGTTGGGGCACGATGTCGGAAAGATTTAATGGAATTAGTCCGGGATGGCACCTCAAAGCAAATGGTGGAATTTTAAGCACACTCTCCGATATGTATAATTGGACAATCGCGTTGGAAGGAGAAAAAATTTTAAACAAAGCAGCAAAAGAAAAATATTTTACTCCGCACGTAAAAGAATATCCTGATGGAGATACCTATTATGGCTCTGGTTGGGTTATCATGGATTCACCGGAAGGAAAAATGATATGGCACAACGGCGGAAACGGTGTGTCCGTAAGCACTTTTATGGGATTTAATCAAGAAACAAAAACCTGTGTAATTGTGAATGTAAATGTTGGGGGAAAAATATCTGATGATTATGCTTTAAAAACCTATAATATTTTGAGGGGAATTAATGCAATTCCGGATCCACAAATGATGTTAGATCACAGTGGAAATTATATATTAGATAACAAGGCAAAAATTCAGGTAATATTTGATGAGTTTGATAGATTGACCATTCAATTTAATTCCAACGAGGCATTTAATATATTATTGTTGGACGGGACTGAAAAATTGGAAACGGTTGAAATGTATACTACAAAAACAACTAATATGATAAATGGATTATTTTCCGGAAACTATGGTGTTATTGCTGATGCCTGGGATACTGCGCCAGAAAAATTTGCGAATGGCCCCGGACAAATGTGGAAAGAAACAGCTATGGAAAATGGTGGTTTTGTAAATGTGGAAATTTTGGGAAGTGCAGCCCGCAATCAGATGCAAGCATATATTACCCTTGCAAAAATAAATTTCATGGAGTCTTCTGTGTATATGATGTATGTTTGGAAAGATCAAAAATTACGTGATGCAAGAGAATTAAAACAACCCGATAAAATTTTCGACTGGGAAAATAATAATATTTTTAGTGCGCCGAATAATAATAAAAAAGTAATTTTAGAAAAAGGAACTTTAAAGATCGTTTCTGAAATGGGAGTAACAGTTGCGATTAAAGATTAGAACTGAGGCATCTTATCCTAAACTATAAATGAACGAATAAAAAAGTAAATATATTTCATAATACAAACAACCTCCATCTTCCGGCTGTTCATTCGTGCATTCGTGGCAACTCTTTTTTTAACCCGCAATACGGATGAAAAAATTAGCCACGAATGCACGAAAAAAAAAATAAATAAAATTCAGAACACAAACAACCCTTCCCTACGGCTGTTCATTCGTGCATTCGTGGCAACCCTTTTTTTGTCCACAATACGGATGAAAAAATTAGCCACGAATGCACGAATAAAAATAAATAAATAAAATTCAGAACACAAACACCCCCTCCCTTCGGCTGTTCATTCGTGCATTCGTGGCAACCCTTTTTTTTGTCCGCAATACGGATGAAAAAATTAGCCACGAATGCACGAATAAAAAATAAATTTCATAATACAACCAAAGTACACCCTACGGCTGTTCATTCATGCATTCGTGGCAACCATTTTTTGTCCACCTCAGTGAGGTCGAGGGCTGTTCATTCGTGGCAACCCTTTTTTTAACCACATTACGGGTGAAAATAAAATCGCCTTGAACATTCTTCACAATTTGTGCAGGCCTGTTCGTGGCCCCCTTTTTCTATCCCATCCTTTGTTTTCTAGGCTCATTTTCTAGTGTCTTACTCTAGTTTCCGGCTTCCTTTAACTATATTCTGCTTCCGTTTCAGTTTACATAAATTTAACTTTATATTTACACAAAAAATATAAAGCATGCGTTCAGTACTTTTACTCCTCTTAGCCCTTTTCTGCACACAGGTTTATTCTCAGGTAGTTATAAATGAATATTCTGCATCCAACTGGAAACAGTTTCCCGATAATCACAGCGATTATGAAGATTGGTTTGAGCTTTATAATGTTGGGGGTTTAGAGGTTGATCTGAGCGGATACCATTTAAGTGATGATGATGATGAATTAAATAAATGGACAATTCCGGCAGGGGTTATAATTCCTGCAAATGGTTTTTTATTGTTCTGGTGTTCAGGTAGAGATTTAGTGGAGGGAGGAAATTATCATGTTAATTTCAGACTTACACAAACAAAAAATAATCCTGATCAGATCGTTTTATCTGATGCGGGATTAAATATTTTAGATTCCCTTACAATGAATTTTACTTTAACAAATCATGCAAGGGCGCGAAGTATGGATGGTGAAATGGAATGGAAAATTTGTACCACCCCAACTCCCGGTGTAACAAATAATGCTGCAAGCATGTTTTCTAATTACAGTGGAAGACCGGAAATGACTTTAGCAGGTGGATTTTATGGAACACCAGTTTATGTTAGTATTTCCACTGTTGAACCAAGTGGTGAAACACATTATACTTTGGATGGATCAGAACCTAAATTAGATGATCCAATTTATACAGATTCTGTTTTAATTGAAAATACAACTGTATTAAAAGCAAGAACTTTTTCTCTAGATCCAAATATACTTCCCGGTAAAATTCAATTTAATACTTATTTTATTAATGTGAGTCATACCATGACCGTTGTGTCGATTGCTGCAGATACTTTATTAGAATTGGCAAACGGAGATCAGGATCTTGAACCGATTGGTTCTATAGAAATATTTGGCACTGATCTCGACAGTAAAACAAGATCGTATGGTGAATTAAATTCGCACGGACAAGACAGTTGGGCAAATGATCAGCGGAGTATAGATTGGGTGAGCAGAGATGAATTCGGATATAGTAATGCATTAAAGGAAAAGTTTTTTGAGGTTTCAGAAAGAGATGAATTTCAAAGAATGATATTTCGTGCTGCCGGTGATGATAATTATCCTGCAGCACATCATTCGGAGAATGAAGGAAGCGCACATATGCGAGATGATTATATTCAGATGTTGGCAAAAAATGATGACCTACTTTTGGATGTAAGAACATCAGCAAGATGTATTGTTTATTTAAATGGTGAATATTGGGGAGTATATTCTTTCCGTGAAAAAACAGACGATCATGATTTCACACAATTTTATTATAATCAGGGGAAATATGATATACAATATCAAATGACCTGGGGAAATACCTGGAGTGAATATGGTGGCGATGCAACGCAAGATGCATGGAATGATCTTCGCGATCTTGCAGATGATAATGATCTAACGATTGATACAAATTACGAGAAGGTAACTGACCTTTTAGATATTTATAGCCTAGTAGATTATATGTGTGTTAATACATCTTCTGTGTGTAAAGATTGGTTGATTTATAACACAGCAGTTTGGCGTGGATTCAATCCGGAGGGAACACATAAAAAATGGGGTTATACTTTATGGGATCTGGATGCAACATTTGGTTTTTATATTAATTATTCCGGTGTACCAACCGTTGGTCCGGAAGCACTTCCATGTGATGTGGATGAATATGATCCATCTTGGTTTCCACCAAGTTATTTTGACGGAGAAGGCCACGTGCGATTAATGAATAAATTGCGAACAAATCCGGAATTCGAACAATTTTATTTATCGCGATATACAGATTTGTACAACACTACATTCAGTTGTGAAAATATGTTGTTCTCACTCGACAGTATGATGGCAGTTATAGAACCGGAAATGGTTATGCATGCTGAAAGATGGTACGGAACCTACGAAGAATGGTATGATAATTTTATGGAATTACGCGGCTGGATAGAAGAAAGATGCGAATTATTATATCCAGGAATGAGTGATTGTTATGAATTGACAGGACCGTATGATGTTACATTTAATGTAGAACCTCCGGGCGCAGGTCACATAAAAATAAATACATTAACACATTATGATCTTCCATGGAACGGAACCTATTTCGGAGGAATGGAAAATAAATTAATTGCTTATTCCAACGATATGGGTGCTTATGTTTTTGATCATTGGGAAGCAAATCATGCAACTTTTTCGCCGGGCTGGGATTCCACCATGACAACACTAACGCAATCAGATACTATTACTGCATTTTTCAGAGTGCCAACTAATATAGAAGAAATTCAAACAATTCCACTATCTGTTTATCCCACAATTTTCACGAATGGAATTATTCTAAATTTCGAATTGACAGAAAATGCGCCGGTATCTTTTAATCTCTACAATAATCTCGGACAAAAGATCGCCACCAAATTTATTTCCAATAACACAAATCCTGGTGCACATTTTATCGCCTGGGATCTTACAAATTTAAATTTACCTTCAGGTTTTTATTTAGTTGAATTTATTGCCGGAGATTACAGGCAGAGTGTAAAGATCGTAAAGTAGGATACATCGAGCACCTTGAGGACCTCACAGTTTTGGAAACCTGTGATGGTTTATATAATTTTAATGCAAGATTTGCGAAAGGTTTATGGAATGCAGAAGTAATTAACACGACAGGATATTTAAAAATAACGAACCGGATTTATTCGGGGCAGCACGACTGAAACAAACCGACATTTAACAAATCAAAAAAATATTTTTCCTATTTATATTAAGCCTGACAATTTTGTCCTGCTCGAATTCAAATCGGGAGGGTTCTAATTTAACTGACATATCATCAAATAGAGACAGCGTTATTTCAAATTCCGACACAAATGGCATCTCAATCAATGCTACTTATCCATTTGGTTGTGCCGACCTGACAAAAATTAATTACCCCAAAAAATGGGATGCAGACCTGGAACATTATGGACAACTCAAGAAGCCGGCTGGAAAGGAGTATGAAAATATCTATCAATGCTTTCAAACTATTAATACAACTAAAGTAATCGTTACACCTACAACAAGAAAAATTGAACATCTAATAATTGGTGACAATTTTAAGAATAATCAACCTAATCTTATATTACAAACATCCGCAGACAGTTGTAGGTTTCGGTTACCTAATGTCGGAATATATGAATGTTACTATTCATACCGGCAAGACGCGAATTCATTAGCACTTTATGGTAACTTACTTCTACTCGACCCAAAAACAAAAAACGGAAAAATTTTAAATGTTTATTTTCAGGGTTACGGCGAATCTTATGTTGTATTTCGATATTTTGTAATTGACAAAAACGTAATAAATATTTATGAAGGTTATTGTTGCGATGACGGCTGTAGTTTAGACTTTAAATTTAAAATTGCAATTAATCAGGACAATATACTTATTGAACCAATAACAAATTTAAACGAATAAAAAGATCCGATGGGAAGGGTATTGGGTATAGGGTATCGGGATTGATCCTCGAAAGCCGTATATTTTTATTCCTGACTAATGACCAATGACCATTTGGTGGGTTCTGAGTTCAGGATAACATGACATTGAAAGGTAATCTAAAGCCGTTTAAAACTTAAAATATATCTTGTTATATTTTAGTAAAATAAGGTTTTTATTTAGACCTTATTTTGCATTTTTAAGTCTACAATGGCATTTGTGAATCATGGATAAACCATTCTATTTTTTAAAAAAGAATTTTAACAACAACGTAATAATCTGCTTCGCATTCCACAATTTCCAAAAGTTTCCAGACATTATGGAAATACGTCCTATTAATTTTCTATATCCTCGAATAAGTTAAACCTGCAAACTAAATCTTACATCTCACTCCCGTTACCCTTTCTCCCATCCACCATTTGTATTCCTGTCAATGCCTGATAACTAATACGCGATACCAGCAACCGGGGTGGTGGTGAAAAAACAGCCAAAAAATAAAGAATAATGATCAAAAAACAAAAAATAACAATCGGATCGTAACCATGAAACATTTGCAAAACACAAAGAATATTGAATAAAGATTAAGAAATAAAAAATAAAAAACAAGAAATAAAAAATAACAATCGGATCGTAACCATGAAACATTTACAAAACATTGTAACCGAATTTAACTGCTAAATCTATTTCAGGAAAAGAAATAAATTGTGCTAACTTTCGAAAAAAAATCCTGATACCCGTTACCCGACACACGCCTCTCTCTACTCAATATTCAATATCTTATCCTTCGGATACTTCACATTATACTGCAATAATAATTTCTTTTCCTCCTTTGCATTAAGATCCAGATCCCAGATAATAATTTGTGTTTCTTCCTCTAGTTTACCGCCGCTGAAATCCATTTTTTCCACTACCATATCATTTTCGGTAGCAATTGGGAATTGATCTTGTATTACAATTTTAATAGGTTGTTGTTTATTGTTTTTAATAACGATCTCGTAGGCTATGATCTCTTTTTTATTTGTGCCAATAAATTGTCGCTGTGTAAATTCTTTTAATTTGTTGCGTTGTATTATCACCCCTTTATCTCTTCCTAAAGAAATACTCAATGTATCTGTTGCGTAAGCTATATCCAAAATTGTTTTGCCGAGATACGCTCCTTCAAAAAATAAATTTGCTTCACCTGTCAATAAATTCAAATCCTGCCAGTCGGTTATTTTTGCTGTGAGGAAAGCATCTCTGTCAATTTTAGGAACAGCAAAATATTCATATTCCGCATTCACTTTTACAGCTTGTATATCAATGGTATAAACCTTCCCATCATTTAAAATCGTATAAGGTTCTGTAATATCGTAAGCAAAAGTTGTTGGTTTGTATTCAAAGTTTGTTTCCAGTGCAATTGTTTTAAGGTCTATCTTTTGTGCATTCGATAATCCTTTACTTTCCAATCTAAATACGCCGCTATTCACCACACCATATGATTGCTGTATCTGTACTTCCTGCAACATATTTGCACTTTCTATCAATACCACATTTACCTGGTTAGAGGAAATGGGTAATTCAATGGAATTATAACCAATATAATTAAATACCAGATAATTTGAACCTCCGGGTAATTGCAATACATAATTCCCATCTGCATCACTCACTGTTCCTACTGTAGTTCCTTTCACAATAACTGTAGCAAACGGAAGAGGATCTCCCTTTTGATCTGTGATTTTTCCCCTTACATTTGCAATTCCGTTATTTCTAAAGTCCTGTTTTTTACCTTGAATATAACCTGCATTGCCATAATATAATCTCCACGGATACAGAAATGGTGCAACTCCGCTTTCATTCGGATTTCCATTGCTTAAAGTTATCTTCACATCCTTCCAATCTTCACCACTGTTTTGATAAACATTCGCCTTGTAATAAATTTCAACAGGTTCATTTATTTTATCTACACGGAGATCGTAGTTTGCAAACCATCCTGCATTGTGAACATAATAACTGATCTCGAAACTTCCTGATGTTGCCGCTTTGGAAGAAATTATAACATGAATTTCTGCAGTGGGTTTTTCTCTTTTTGCAAATAAAGAGTTTAATTGTTGTGCTATTTTTTGTGACTCCTCGTTGAGTTCCTTTATTTTTTTGTTCAGTTCATTTTGTTTGAGATATATCTCCGTTAATCTGGTTCGCTGAAAATCAGCCGCAGCTTTTAAATTTTCTGTATTCACGCCTACATTACTTCCTCCAATACTCTGATTTTTTTCCATTAATAATTGTTCCTGCTTGTAAACGCTTAAAATAGAATTATGATATGTAACCTGCTCAGCCAATTCCTCCTTGCGTTTTTCCAATTGCTGAATTTCTTCCGAAACTGCCTGCACTTTCAAATAATTTATTTGATGTCCTACCGACATAATGGTAAATTGACCTTCCCCTTTAACCTGTATACTCTGTTTGTCAATATTTGGGGAAATATCGGTAAATACCAATTCCGTTTTTCCTGTTTCAATATTTGTTTTAGCTGTTCTGGTAATTTGTGCCCCGTTGGTGAACACGATTACCTTTTCAATTTTAGAAGTTTGATTCTGTTTTGTCTGTGCATTAGACGAAAGGGTAACAATAACAATCATTAAAACTAAGTAAATGCGCATGTGTAAGGATTTTGTGATTTATTTAACTGATTTGTCTGGTGAAATGTTGCTATACGTAATTCTTATGAAAAAATTATGACAATGGATAAAAGTAATAATTCTTTATAAATCTGTGGAGAATTTTATTCTTATAATAACTCTCTAACTCATATTATCTATATTTTATACTGTTTCTAACAGATAAAAAATCAAATTTATTCCAAAACTCAAGTGGTAATCCTGCAAAATATGCAGAAAAAGCCTGTTTGGCATGAAAAAAAGTAAATAAAATTTGGAAAACATACAAAATCTTGCATAATTTGCATGCCACTTCTAAATCTTGAACATGCAATTAGACGAACTTGATTACAAAGTACTGGAGCTATTGATCAAAGACGGTCGCAAGAGTTTTACGGAAATAGCCGAAGAACTCAGCGTTTCTGTCGGAACTGTCCGCAATAGGTTTAATTTTTTTGTGGAGGAAAATCTTTTGACTATTATAGGTCGGGTGAATCCTGAAAAAATCGGATTTCATACCTATGCCCAAATTTTAATAAAAGTACGACCTGTAGATAGAGTGGGGGAAGTTGCTGAACATATTGCAACATTGCCTGAAGTGAGTTTTCTCGCAATGACTACAGGTGCTTATGACCTTGAAGTGAATGTAATGTGTCGTGATAATGATCACCTTGTTCAATTAATGACCAATCAGATTACTAAAATAGAGGGCGTTTATGAAAGTTCCACAAATATTTATTTCAAGGTATATAAATATGCGCAACCTGATCTGTATCTTTTAAAAACAAAAGAAGATATGCTGGTAAATGGTAAGGATGCATAATAAAATATATTTTTTACCCGATAATATTAAAACCCAATCTTATGTTTAAACAATCACCCAAATTTTTGATTGCAGTGATAATGCAATTTATTGTTTTAACCACCTATTCTCAAACAACAATTACCGGAGTTGTCCGCGATTCCTCTTCAAACGAAACTTTAGTAGGCGCAAATATTCGTTTACTAAGCAATCCTACTGTCGGAGCAGGAACGGATATAGACGGAGCATTTGTTTTATCATCTCCTGTTAGTTCAGGAACTTTAATTATCTCCTTTGTAGGATATAAAACAAAGGAAATTAATTTTTCCGCTGCCGGAAATTTTACTATTTTATTGCGCTCGGAAAGTGCGCTCGACGAAGTAATTGTAGTAGGTTATGGATCACAAAAGAAAAGTGATATAACCGGCTCTATTTCTTCTACAAAAAATGAAGAATTTGCCGATCAACCCATTTCGAATATCGCGGGAAGTATACAAGGAAAGGTTTCCGGTATTGATATTCGCAATGCTTCGGGAACTCCGGGTGCAGGTTTACTTGTAAGCGTTCGTGGACAAAATAATCCGCTGTATGTGGTGGATGGAATTCCTATGATAAGTGAAAGCAATTCCTCTATTTCCACCTCCTTCGATCTGCAAGGTAATAGCGTTGGAAACGGACAAAATATTAGTTCAATTTCTGATATTAATCCGGATGATATTGAATCAATAGAAATATTAAAAGATGCTTCAGCAGCTTCTATATATGGAGCTCGCGCAGCAAATGGCGTAATTCTTATCACCACAAAAAGAGGCAAAGCAGGAAAAACAAATTTCAGTTTAAATTATTATACAGGAATTCAACAAGTGAGCAGACCCATTGATTTTTTAAGTTCTGAAGAATTAGTTGCACTTGTAAATGAAGCGCGTTTGAATGACCTGAATGCATACAATGATGATCCAACTATTTTTGGGGAGGATTATGATCCCGCATTATCTACAAATGAATTACCGGAAAGTTGGAATACCGGTGTAAGCACAAATTGGATGGATGAAATTTTTCAAAATGCTCCAATCAATGATATTGAATTTTCTGCTTCCGGTGGAAATGATAAAACAACATTTTTTATCAGCAATTCCTATTTCGATCAGCAGGGAATTGTAATTGAAAGTTATTATAAAAGGTATTCAAGCAGATTAAATCTCGACCATAAAATCAGCGATAAATTTTCAATGGGAGAAAATCTTTCTTTAACCTTTTCTAATAACAGAAGGAGTTTAAACGACAATGTGTATACAGGAACTGTTACAAATGCTATTGGAGCTTCGCCGTTAATGCCTGTTTATGAAGAAGATGGAACCTATGCCAATTTTGAAGATTATCAGGCAAGCTGGTTGAGTGATAATCCTGTGTTATCAACAATAGAAATTGTGCCCGGCACAAAAAGTTTCCGCACCCTTGGTAGCGTTTTTGGTGAATATAAAATAACACAACAATTAAAATTCCGCAGTACCTGGAGTATAGATTACACCAATTTAAGTGACGATATATTTTTTAGTCCCTTAACAACAGATGCGGAAACAGTGGGTGGAAAAGCTACAAACAGCAATTTTACACAAACCGTTTGGTTGGGCGAAAATATTTTGAGTTATGATAAACCATTACCTAATAAAAGTGCAATTAATGCAATAGCAGGTTTTACACTTCAGGAATCAAACAGCGATTATTTAAGTATAAGTGGTCAGGGATTTCCCATAGGAACCGATTTGCAAAGTGTTTCCAGCGCAGCATTAATTACAGGAGGTGAAAGCTTTTCGAGCAGGTGGGCGCTTGTTTCTTTTTTGGGTAGAGTTAATTATAACATCCAAAGCAAATATTTATTTTCCTTAAGTGCCAGAGCTGACGGATCTTCCCGTTTCTCTCCGGAGAATCAATTTGGATTTTTCCCCGCAGGTTCCGCAGGATGGCATTTAAGTGATGAAACATTTTGGCCAAGTGCTTTATTTATTTCGGATCTTAAATTAAGAGCGAGTTATGGAATTACAGGTGATCAGGAGATTGGAAATTATCAATATATTTCATTCTGGTCGCCGGTTGGATATAACGGACAGTCAGGTGTTGGTCCGCGTAATTTAGCCGATGAGAATTTGAAATGGCAAACAAATAAGATGTTTAATATTGGTGTTGATTATGAATTGTGGATGGGAAGAGTAAGTGGTTCACTCGAATATTATAAAGGAAATAAAACAGATCTGTTAAGTGAAGATGTTATTCCGGGTACAACAGGTTTTGGTAGTATTACCAGAAATTACGGAGATATTGAAAATAGCGGAGTGGAATTATCTGTCAATGCGTATGTAATCGACCGAAAAGATTTTGATTGGTCATTTTCCTTTAACATCAGTTATTTACACAATGAAATTATTGACTTGAGTACCGATAGTATTTTGATCAGTGCATACAATGATCTCACTTCGACACATATTTTAGCAGAAGGTGAATCGGTAGGTTCATTTTGGGGTGTGCCTTATGAGGGTGTAGATACGGAAACAGGCGACCCTATTTATACTGATACAAACGGTGATGGAATTATTGATGATGATGATGCAGTAATTATTGGAAAGGCCACACCTGACTTTTATGGTGGATTTAGTACGAATGTAAAATATAAAAATTTCGACCTCGGTATTGCTGCAACATTTACGATAGGAAACGATGTATATAATTTAATAAGATCTACTTATCAAACCGGTGGTTGGAGCGATTACGGGTGGGATGAGGATTATTTTCTATATCAGGTTTATGCAAATAATTCGCACGTGATAGACGACAGGTGGCAGCAACCGGGAGATGTTACCGATATTCCAAGAGCCTCTTTATTTAACTATAATTACTACTCCAACTCTTCACAAAGTATAGAAAATGGTTCACATTTGCGTATTCGCGAAGTGAGTTTGGGATATACAATCAAACCTGCCAATACAAATTATTATCAAAGTTTACGTGTTTATATTCAGGTTCAAAATGCTTATATATTTACAAAATACACCAGCTTTGATCCTGAAGTGAGTTCAACAGGAGGTGGTGCACCACAAACAGCCGGAGTGGATTATGCGGCATATCCTCAGGCAAGAACCTATATGCTTGGATTTAACTTTAAATTTTAATTCAAATCAAAAATAGAATTATGAAAAAGCTAAATAAATTTTCTATAACAGGAATTATTTTTATTCTGATGATATTTACTTCCTGCGAAAAATTTCTAACAGAAACATCAACAAATGATGTTGCAAATGGCGATATGTTCACAGATCTCGCAAGTTTGGAAAGCGCACGTATTGGAATGTATAATACCTTGCAAAATCAATATTATTATGGCGGATATTTTCCAATGATAGCTGATGCATATAGTGATAATGGTGCAACCGGTGGTTATGATAATGCAGATCTGGATGAGATCGGTTTAAAAGCTTTAACTTCCTCCAATATCTATATTGAGAATTGTTGGATCTCTATTTACAATACGATTTATACCGCAAATCAGATCATTTTAAATATCGATGGAATTAATGATCCATTGTTAAGCGATGAATTGCGCAACGATATTAAAGGGGAGGCAATGACCATTCGCGCATTGGCACATTTTGATGTATTACGTATGTGGGGAGAACATTGGGATCTTAGTTCTGACCTGGGAATTCCTGTAGTAACAAATATATTGTCGCCCGATGATGCAGCAGTTCCAAGAAGTTCTGTTGTTGAAACGTATAATGCAATTATAATTGATCTAACCTCCTCCATGAGTTTTTTAAGTAATGATGATCTTCGGTTTGATCCACCATCATTTAAAGGTGCGCAATTCATTACTAAAACTGCAAACCAGGCTTTGTTGGCAAGGGTAATGCAATATAAAGGCGATAATAGTTTGGCTCAACTATATGCAGATACTGTTATCAATTCAGGGTTTGCTTCGGTGATGAATGAAGATGCTTTTCCTGAAATTTATTCCTCAAAATTTGCACAGGAGTCTATTTTTGAACTCGATTTTAATGTGCAGGATAAAAGTCAGTATAATGCTCTAACTTATTCCAGACCCGATGCATTGCGAAGCGAGGTGAATTTTTTAGTTGCAGAGGATTTAAAAACATTTTTTGAAAGCCGATCGGGAGATCTTCGTTATAATTTGGTGGACTTTATAAATAATGATGTTAGTATTGAGCCTGACGGAAGAACACAAAAATATCGCGGTGAAATTTTTCAGGATAATTCGGCATATATATTTCGCATAAGTGAAATGTATTTGATAAGAGCTGAAGCTTATGGATTTGGTGCTGCGGGTATAGAAGATATTAATTTTATTCGGAATAACAGAGGACTTTCAGATGCAGTGATTGGAAGCGAAGAATTATTTTTAGAAAGACTACTGGACGAACGTCGCAGTGAATTAAATTTTGAAGGTCATCGTTTTTTTGACCTGGCGCATTTCGAAAAAGTTTCAGAAATTTTGGGTGAAGAAGTGTTGCCATGTTTACCAATACCTGCAAGAGAACTTGGTGCAAATGGTGCTTTGGTGCAATATCCAGGATATTAATAATATGAAAAAATTCGCCTCCATTAATCCCTTTGATCAATCAATAATTGCAGAATATGCGTTATTTGATGAAAATAAATTGGATTCAGTATTATCCGGTTCTGAAAAAGCGTTTGCCGATTGGAAAAACACTTCAATAGATTTTCGTGCAGACCTATTAAATAAAGCTGCAAAAGTATTGCGCGAAAACAGAGAAAAATATGCTATGACCATTTCTCTGGAAATGGGAAAAATATTAAATGAAAGCCGCGCTGAAGTTGAAAAATGCGCGTGGAATTGCACATATTATGCATCTCATGCCGAAAACATGATTGAAAAGGAGATCATTAAAAGTGATGCCTATAAAAGTTATGTGGTGTTTGAACCGGTTGGTTGTGTTTTTGCAATAATGCCCTGGAATTTTCCTTTCTGGCAAGTTTTTCGTTTTGCAGCACCGGCATTAATGGCCGGTAATACCATAATATTAAAACATGCCCCCAATGTTTGTGGTTGTTCTCTTGCTATTGAAAATGTTTTTCGTGAGGCTGGATTTCCCGACCATGTTTTTCAATCTGTTATCGTTGATACCGATGTTACAGAAAAAATAATATCACATGATATTATTCAGGGTGTAACTTTAACAGGGAGTGAAATTGCGGGAAGTTCAGTAGCCTCCATTGCAGGTAAACATATTAAAAAAACAGTATTGGAATTGGGTGGATCTGATCCTTTAATTGTATTAAAGGATGCGAATATAAAAAATGCCGCTAAAATTGCATTGCAATCTCGTTTTCAAAATGCGGGACAAAGTTGTATTGCTTCTAAACGTTTTATTGTAGAAAGTGAATGTAAAATTGATTTTATTAATGCATTGTTAGACGGTGTTAATAAATTGAAACAAGGTGATCAATTATCCGAAGAAACCACAACCGGACCCATGGCACGTATTGACCTTGCAGAAAAATTGGAGGAACAGGAAAATCAATCAGTAAAACAAGGTGCATATATCATAATTGGAGGTAAAAGAATAGGCGCAAATTATCAGCCAGCCATTTTAGAAAATATACAACCGGGCATGCAGGCTTTTGACGAGGAATTATTCGGACCAATTGCAAGTATTATTGAAGCAAGAGATGAAATGCATGCAATAGCAATTGCAAATAACAGTCGTTACGGGTTGGGTGCAACTTTATTTACTGAGGATCTTGATAAAGCGCAATTGTTGGCAAGGAAAATAAATGCAGGTGGCGTTTTTATTAATGCAATCGTAAAATCTGATCCGCGTCTTCCATTTGGAGGAATAAAAAGATCAGGATATGGAAGAGAATTATCGCATTATGGAATGAAGGAATTTATGAATATTAAAACGGTATATTTAAATGAATAAGGATTTGATCTGCCGGCAACAAGGTGTAATTTTAAAATCCTCTTGGAAAACACAGCAATGAACTTAAAAAAATAAATTCAATGATCAGCGAAATATCAAAAACATTATCCTTACACGAACGCCGTAAAAAATTGGTGCCGAATGCTTTGGGTATTTTTAATCCTTCCAGTGTGTTTTCAGCAAGTGGTGCAATTATTACAGATGCAGACGGAAAAAAATTAATTGATTTTGGAGGTGGAATAGGAGTTATAAATGCAGGTCATTGTCCTCCGCCGGTAGTGAAAGCAATTCAGGAACAAGCGGAAAAATTTCTGCATACCTGTTTTAATGTTTCCATTTATGAACAATATTTGGATGCTGCAGAAAAATTAATTTCTTTAATTCCGCATGGAGAGCATACGAAAGTAATGTTCACAAACAGTGGTGCAGAGGCAGTGGAAAATGCAATAAAAATTGCTAGACAGTCAACAAAACGACCCGCAATTATTTGTTATTCGCAGGCATTTCACGGCAGAACACTATTGGCATCTACCCTAACCAGTAAAGTAGGATATAAAACAGGATTCGGACCGTATGCTCCTGAAGTTTACAGAATAGATTTTCCTACCTATTCTTATTATAAAGGATATGCAACGGAAGATGAAGTGAGTATGGTGCATATTCATAAACTACATGATTTTTTTAATACGAATGTACCTGCCAAAGATGTTGCGGCAATTATTGTGGAACCCGTTCAGGGTGAAGGGGGATTTAACGTTTTGCCAAAAAAATATTTGCAGGAATTAAGAAATATTTGTGATGAACATGGAATTCTTTTAATTCTGGATGAGGTACAAACAGGTTTTGGCAGAACCGGAAAATGGGCAGCATTTCAACACTATAATGTAATTCCGGATATGAGTACCTGGGCAAAAAGTATGGGCAGTGGAATGCCTATTGGTGCAGTGATGGGAAAAGCAGCTGTGATGGATAATATTAATGCAGGAACTATTGGTGGCACCTTTTCAGGCAATGCTTTGTGTTGCGTTGCAGTTACGGCAACACTTAAATATATGGAAGAAATAAATATTAACGCTAAAGGTGTAATTGTTGGGGCTAAAATATTGCAAGCTTTCAATGCATTTAAAGAAAAATTTCCTGATCATATTTCAGATGTAAGAGGTTTAGGGGCAATGATGGCATTTGAATTAAGTATAGATGGTGATATTACAAAACCAAATGCAGATCTGTGTAAAAAAATTGTACAGCGCTGTTATGAAAAAGGATTGATAGTGTTAAGTGCAGGTGTAAATGGAAATGTGATTCGCAATCTTGCTCCGCTTGTAATAGAAGAGGAAGATCTGTTAAGGGGTCTATTAATAATTGAAGAAAGTTTACAGGAATTAACGCAATAAAAATTTCTTAATTTGTAATTCATAATGGAATCAATTTCTAAAAGATGAGAAAACAATTTATAAATGGAGTTTGGGTAGATGCAAAAAATGGAGGTGTTTGGGATGTGCTGAATCCTGCTACGGAGGAAATTATTTGTTCCGTTCCCTTTGGTGATGATGCAGATTGTAAATTAGCAATTGATGCCGCTCAAAATCTTTTTAAAACCTGGAGTGTACTTTCACCCTGGACGCGCGCTGAAATACTAAAGAATGCCGCGAATATCATTCGAAAAAATATTTCCGATTTTGCGCGTGACATGGTTATGGAAAGTGGAAAACCTTTATCAGAAGCTTCAGGTGAATTAAATGTTGCGGCAAATTTATTTGAATGGTTTGCAGAAGAAGGAAAACGCAGTTATGGAAAAGTAATTCCTTCCTCCAGAACTGATAAACGCATGCAGGTAATTTATCAGCCAATGGGAGTTATTGGTGTGGTTACAGCCTGGAATTTCCCTGCATATAATCCTGCACGCGCATGGGCGGCGGCATTGGCAGCAGGTAACACCGTTGTTGCGAAAGTAAGCGAATATACGCCGCTTACAGGAATGAATTTAGTTGTTGCATTGGTTGAAGCGGGAATTCCTGCCGGTGTTATCAATTTGATAAATGGTGATGCTTCGAAAATCGGAAATGAATTGTTGAATAATGCGTTTGTTAAAAAAATAAGTTTCACTGGAAGCACAAGAGTTGGAAAAATTTTAATGGACGGAGCTTCCCGTACAAATACAAAATTAGCTTTGGAATTAGGCGGAAATGCACCGGTTATTATTATGGATGATGTTGATGTGGAACAGGTAGCGAAATCTTCTGTGTCAACAAAGTTTCGCAATTGTGGCCAGGTATGTGTTTCGCCACAGAGATTTTATGTGCATGAAAAAATCTTTGATCAATATCTTTCAGCCGTAGTAAAACATGCAGAAATATTAAAAATGGGAAACGGATTAGATTCTGAAACCAGATTAGGCCCTCTCATTAATAAAAACCAACAAAAAGGTGTGTTGGATATTATTGAAATGGCCAAAATGGAAAATAATAAAATTTTAACAGGTGGCGATATACTGGAAAAAGGAAATTTTATTTCCCCGGTTGTGATAGAAGTTATCAATAATGACTCAGAATTTATTAATAAAGAAATATTTGGTCCGGTTTTACCGCTAATTAAATTTTCCACATTGGAAGAAGTAATCGAAAAAGCAAATGATACTCCGTACGGCCTTGCAGCTTATATCTGGACAAACAATATCAATAATGCAATTTATTTATCCGAAAAATTAGAATTTGGAATGATAGGAATTAACGAATGGACACCACATGGCACGGAGGCACCCTTTGGTGGATGGAAACAAAGTGGATTGGGACACGAAAGTGGCAGTGAGGGATTGTTCGAATATTTGGAGAAAAAATTAATAAGTATCGGAAATTTATAACTTGGAGAAAGCAGCGAGGTAAAAGGAAATTTTCCATTTTATTTTTTGCCGTTATCCTGAAATTTTAAGGTATGGAAGAAATGTATTTCGGCTGGTTATCTATCATCCCTCCACTGGTGGTAATTCTTGTTTCCATTTTTTTGCGTTCCTCCTTCGAAGGTTTATTGATAGGATGTCTGCTTGGATTTATCATGATTGACGGTTGGGGATTTTTTGATGGGTTTATTACTTCCCTTTATGCGGTGATGACCGATGAAGATACTGTTTGGGTAATTGTGGTATGTGGATTATATGGTTCTATTATGGCTTTGATGATAAGAAGTGGCGGTGCAAAAAAATTTGGCGAACGAATGTTAGAACGAATACATACTAAACGACAAGCATTAATGGGAACCTGGTTTTTGGGAATTTTTGTTTTTATAGATGACTATTTAAGTGCATTAACAACAGGAATTACGATGCGGAATGTAACAGATAGGTTTAAAATACCCAGAGAATATTTGGCGTATATTGTTAATACATTATCACCGCCATTATGTGTAATTGTTCCTATTTCCACCTGGACTTTATTTATTGGCGTTCAATTAGAAGAATCGGGATTCGCTGCTGCCGGTGAAGGGTTAAAAACTTATTTTTCTATAATTCCTTTTGTTGCCTATGGCTGGGTTTCTGTATTAATGGTGCCATTATTTATTTATGGTGTAATTCCAATGTTCGGAAAAATGAAAAAGGCTATTCATCGCGCAGAAACAACCAACGAAATAATACCGGAAGGAACAAAATTGTCGAGCGTTCACTTTGAAATTTTTCCAAACCTCGTAAACCCGAAAGCGCGTTATTTTTTAATTCCAATGCTGGTAGTGCTTGCAGCAACTATGGCTTTTCAGGATTTTTCCACTCCGGGAATTGAAATTGATGCACTCAAAGGAGTACTTATTGGAGTAGCATTTACTTTTTTATATTTTTTAATTCGAAAATTGTCCACTGTTCAGGAATTAACAGAAACAATATTTTCAGGATTTAATTCAATGTTATTTGCACTTGCACTTGTAGTTATTTCACTCATGTTAAAGGAAGTTGGTGATAAGATGGGATTAACACAATATGTGATCAGTTCTGTTTCTCCGTATGTTGGCAAAACATTTTTACCGGTTATTATTTTTATTGCTTTATCGGTGATCTCCTTTACAACCGGCTCAAGCTGGGGATTATACGTTGTTGCAATTCCTATTGTGATTCCATTGGCACAATCCATCGATTCCAATGTACTGTTAAATATTGGCGCTATAATCAGCGCAGGAGTTTTTGGAGCAAATGCCTGTTTGTATTCAGATGCAACAATTTTGACCTCCCAAAGTTGTGAGACAAATAATATGCAACATGGCTTAACACAGTTGCCGCTTGCATTATTGGCATTTAGTGTGAGTTGTATTGTATACGTGATTTTGGGATTTATTTTTTAAAATATTCTAATTTAGAAAAAATTAAAAATTGATAATTAAAATTTAATCCAATTGATTAAAACAGATTTGTTACATAAAGGTATTTTATTTACCAATATTAAACCTGAACATACTTCAGCATTGGAAGAATTGCAATATATTGTATTTCCAAACCTTGCAGAAGAGGAAATATTACATGCTGAACATTATTTAAAACATCTGGAAATTTTTCCCGAAGGACAGTTAGTTTCGCTCGACAAAAATAAAGTTGTTGGTGGAACAACAACAATGCGGTATAATTTTGATCTTGAAAACCCTGTGCAGCACACCTTTAATGAAACTGTAGCAGGAGGTTGGCTCACCAATCACGATCCGAATGGGGAATGGTTGTATGGAATTGATGTAAGTGTGCATCCTGATTATCGCGGTCGCGGAATAGCAAAAGAATTTTACAGAATTCGCAGTATTATCGCAAAGGAACTTGGGTGTAAAGGACAGTTAACGGTTGGAATGCTAAATGGATATATTAATTATAAAGATAAAATGAATATCGATGAATATTACATAAAAGTTAAAGGTCACGAAATTTTTGATCCAACAGTTTCGGTGCAGGAAAAAATTGGATTTGAAATAAAAGGATTGATGAAAGATTATTTGAATGATCCAACCTGTGGAAATGCGGGAGCAGTGATTGTAATGTATTAATTAAATGTACCAATGAACAGCCAAAAAAATGTACCAATGTACCAATTAACAGCCAAATGAATGTACCAATGAACAGCCAAAAAAATGTACCATTAAATGTTCGAGGTAATAATTAATTCATTTGGCATATCGAATTACTTCGGGTTAAACGTAATTTGGCTGTTCATTGGTACATTTAAAAATTGGTACATTGGTACATTTATTTCATTTATTTATAAATTGTAAATTTAAATTATGAACACAATTAACCTTCAAACCTCCATCCCCGGGCCCAAGTCGTTAGAAATTATGGAAAGAAGAAAAAATTCCATGCCGCTTGGCCTCGCAAAATCGACGGATATTGCAATTGCAGCTGCTGAAGGAGGAGTAGTTACTGATGTGGATGGTAATACTATGCTCGATTTTGCAGGTGGAATTGGGATGATGAACATTGGCCACAGCAATAAACAGGTTGTGGATGCCATGAAGGAGCAATTAAATAAGTATACACATATCTGTTCTTTAGTTGCAACACCGGAGCCTTATGTTGAATTAGCAGAATTATTAAACAGTTTAACTCCAGGTAATTTCCCCAAAAAAACATTGTTGGCAAACAGCGGTAGCGAAGCTGTTGAAAATGCCGTGAATATTGCGCGGTATTACACGAAAAGATCTGCCGTAATTTGTTTTGAGGGAGGATATCACGGTAGAACCTTACTTACTTTAAGTTTAACAAGTAAATATGCCTTGTTTAAAAAAGGATTTGGTCCTTTTGTAACTGATATTGTAAGATTGCCATCTCCAAATATTTATAGAAAACCGGATCAATTATCGGAAGAGGAATACATTCAATTTTTTATCAAACAGTTTGAGGTAGCTATGATCTCTCAAATTGATCCCGATAGTGTTGCCGCAATAATTATTGAACCTGTTTTAGGGGAAGGGGGGTTTATTCCTATGCCAAAATTATTTCTGCAGAAATTAAGGGAAATAACTACGAAACATAATATAGTTTTAATTTTTGATGAAATACAATGTGGTGCATCCAGAACAGGAAAATTATTTGCCTGTGAACATTTTGATGTAATTCCTGATATTATTTGTTCTGCTAAATCAATAGGAGCCGGAATGCCAATAAGCGCAATTACAGGAAAAGCAGACATTTTGGATGTTGTACATCTTGGTGGAATTGGAGGAACCTACGGAGGAAATCCTGTTTCCTGTGTTGCAGCAATTCAGGCACTCAAAATTTTATCTTCAACGGAATTTTTACATCGGGTTAATAAAGTAGGGGACCTTATAGGTGCTGAGCTGGAAAAGTGGAAAATAAAATACCCTTGTATTGGCGATGTGCGTGGAATAGGTGCAATGCGTTTGGTGGAATTTGTTAAGGACAGAAATAGCAAAGAACCAGATGTGGAAATTGCTATGGAAATTATAAAAGATGCAATAGCGCATGGAATTATATTAATTCGCGCTGGTTTATTCAGCAATTGTATCAGATTGCTTCCTCCAATAGTGATGACCGACGAACAATTATCAGAAGGTTTACATGTTTTAGAAATGGCGATACAGAGAGCACAATTAAAAAGAAGCTAATTTTATTTTTATTAAATCTATGATTGATAAAATTTTTTATAATGGCAGAGTGTTAACACAAAATAAACAAGAACCGGAGTGTACGGCATTTGCCATTTCAAAGGGAAAATTTGTTGCTGTGGGGGATGATAATTTTGTTCTGCAATTAAAATCACACCAAACTCTGTTATTTGATCTAGAAAATAAAACCGTATTACCCGGGTTTAATGATGCGCATATTCATATATGGAAAGTCGGTAATTTATTAACATCCCTGTTAGATCTGCGTGGTGTAAAAAGCCTGGACGAAATGCAACGTAAACTAATTGAATATGCAAATAAAAATCCTCAATTAGAATGGATATTAGCCAGAGGATTCAATGAAGCTAATTTTCCGGATAAAAAAATGCCGGATAAATTTGATCTCGATAAAATAATTTCTGACAGACCGGTTTGTGTTACGCGAACTTGTGCGCATCAAATAATTGTAAACACAAAAGCGCTTGAAATTTGCGACATTACTTCAGCAACAGAAATTCCTTTAGGAGGGGAGATCAAACTATTGCCGGACGGCGCCTTGGCAGGGCATTTCACAGAAACTGCAATAGGATTGATTTTGAGCAAAATACCTACGTATACAAAGATTCAATTGCGGAAAATGATACTTGCCGCACAAGAAAAATTTATCCAATGTGGAATTACATCAGCTACCGATCCGGCAGTTGAAAAAGATCTTATTGAAGTGTATAAGGAAATGGATAAAAATGGGGAATTAAAGATCCGTATGAATATTTTTCCAATCAGAGTTCCCGATGGAATAAATAAAGTATATCCGCTTCCTGAAAAATATCATTCTGAATTCCTTACTATCGATACTGTAAAATTTTTCACTGATGGAGGATTAAGTGGAAGAACAGCGGCAATGAAAAATCCATATAAAAATTCTTACGAACTTGGTGTATTGCGAATTGAAAAGGAAACCTTTAAAAAATTGGCACTGGAATCACAAAACGCAGGATTCCGAATTGCCGTTCATGCAATAGGAGATGCCGCTATTGAAATGGTTTTGGATGTTTTTGAAGAAATTGCGCCATTTAATCAAAATAAAATCAATCATCGTATCGAACATCTTGGATTCCCTTCTATGCAGAGTTTGAAAAAAATGAGCACATTAAATATCAGCGCAATTATGCAACCGATTTTTATTTATGAATTGGGAAAAAATTTTATACAAAATTTGACACCACATTATTTAAATTATGTTTATCCTGTAAAATCAGTTTTGGATGCAGGGGTAAATCTCGCATTTTCCACCGATGCACCGGTAGTTTTTAATTTTGATCCTTTATTTAATATTCATTGTGCAATACACAGAGCGGATAGTTCCGGAAATATAATTTCAGCAGATCAGGTAGTTTCTATGGAGGATGCAATATTTGCCTATACCATGGGTTCTGCAAGGGCCTCAGGCTTAGATGCTCTTTTTGGCTCGGTACAAAAAGACAAAGTGGCCGATTTTATTATCCTGAATGATAATATTGGAGAGCAGCAGGTGTTGTCAACCTTTGTAAATGGCGTAAAACTCTTGTAACAGGCGAATGCTGAAATGGTCACCTTTCGAGTAAAAGTGTTAATGTTTAATTTTAAGCGAAAATTATTACTTACAAATAAAATAACGTATAATTGTAATCTAAATAAGAACTATGAAGAAAAATTACACCAGATTATTTATTGGAAAACCTGTCCTGCTATTAGCATTGGCAATTATTTCCATTTCCTCAGGAGCACAATCCTACATTCAATCCACTTGCGACTTTTCACCATTATCAACAGATGGAACCGTTTTGTGTTTAGGCGATGATGCAGTTAGTACCGCTATTCCACTGGGTTTTACTTTTGAGTTATATGAAGTGCCCTTTACCCAATGTTATGTGAGTTCAAATGGCTATTTGTCGTTTACTGCAGGACTTGGTTCCGGTTGTTGCACAGGAGCTGTTCTTCCGTCCGCTACTTATCCTTACTCTGTTTTTTTTGGCCAGGAGGATCTTGATCCAAATTCCTGTGTTGATGGCGATATTACCTATTATACCACAGGTGTAGCCGGTAGCCAGATTTTTGTGTTGAGTTTTACAGATGTTCCTCATTTTCCGGGTCCGGAAGGAACTTTTCCGGTTACTGTGCAGGTGCAATTGTATGAAGGAACACAGGAAGTAAGAATTGTTACCACAAATTATAACGGCGATGGTGGATTGTCAACAATGGGCTTGAACAAAAACATTACAGAGGCTGATATTGTAACAGGCAGAAATAGTGAAGCTTGGTCTGCGTTTGATGAATGTATTTCTTTTTTACCGGATGGACTGCCCGATGGAGGTTGTACCGATCCGGAAGCAATTAACTACGATCCGGGTGCAGATATTGATGATGGTTCCTGCTTTTTCGGATATTTATATTCCATGTGTGATTACCTCACTATGCCCAGTGAAGGTACCGCAGTTTGTTTAGGTGATGATGCCGTTTCTGCAGCAATTCCAATGGGTTTCGATTTTCCTTTTTATGGTGTTAATCACAGTGATGTCTATATCGGTTCAAACGGATTTGTTTCCTTTAATGCAGGATTAGGAACAGCATGCTGCACCGGTCAGATATTACCAAACGGATTATTTCCTAATACTATATTCCTGGGCCAGGAAGATCTGGATCCAAACTCCTGTATTGACGGTGATATTACGTATTATACATCAGGATTAGCGGGTAGTCAGGTTTTTGTCGTTACCTATTCCAATGTTCCGCATTATCCCGGACCTGAAGGCACTTTTCCTATTACCGTGCAGCTTCAATTGTATGAAGCAACCGGAGAAATAAAAATTGTTGTTACAGAATGGAACAGCGATGGAGGTGCAGCAACCATGGGTTTAAATTTCGATGGCGTTATTGCTAATCCCGTTGCCGGAAGAAATTCTGAAGTTTGGGACGCTTTTGAAGAATGTCATTCCTGGATACCAAGTGTAGGACCTATTCCTGTTTGTGATATTCCTACAGGTTTATATGCAGATGGAATTACAACGAATGATGCAGTTTTACATTGGGATGCGATGGAAGGCGCAGATCAATATCGGGTAACTTTACAAAATACTGTTACGGGACTTACCAAAACAAGAGGGTATGAAACAAACTATGTGGAGATAATTGATAAATTAACTCCTTTAACTAATTATGCATTCCGTGTTAAAACAGTTTGTTATGATATTCTTGGTGAAATAACTGCACCTTCAGAATGGTATTATTTTACAACACTTGGCCGTATAGGAACTACAGAAGCTGCAATTACAATGTATCCAAATCCAAACGCAGGGCAATTCACATTGCAGATCAGCGATTATTCAAATAAAACATTTGAATTATTTGTACTTGATGCGATGGGTAAAATTGTATATAATAAATCTATTCAAATTGATAATGCAAGTTATTCCGAGCAAATCAATTTAGAAAATGTTGCATCAGGCATTTACCATGTTAAATTGGTAAATAGTGATGCACAATTATCGTATCCGGTAGTTATTCAGAAATAATAAAAACTTCTTAAATATTTTACCCGTCCAGCAGTATAAGTGCCAGGACGGGTTTTTTAATTTTTATTGTTGGTAATAAATTAATTCTTAACAATCAATCCAAATTTCTCAAATTATTCTCATGTTAGCCTGTAAAACTTACGGTTAAAAATGAAGACTATATATATTTTTTCATAAAGTAATCCATAATATTTATGTTTCTTACAATAGGTATTGTTTTTACCATAATTTTTAATACCTTTAGTTCTCTTAATTAATTACAATTAAAATATATTTTTTAACTAAAAAAACACATTTATGAAGATTTTTAACTTTTCAAAACGATTGGCCATTACCACGCTGGGTTTACTGTTCGTTTCAGCATCAGCTTTTGGTCAATACTGCACTCCGACCTATACCACAGGTACGATCTTCGGTGATTATTGCGGATATGTTGGCCTGGGAACCATTGACAATCCCACAGATGGCGCTCCCGCACCATATTATAGCGACTATACATACTTGTCAACTGATGTTGCCTTAGGTGCTTCGTATACGATCACTCTTGGATCGGGGTCCTATACGTCAAACAATGATTTTGGTGTTTGGATTGACTATAATCAGGATAACGATTTTTATGATGCCGATGAATTAGTGGGCACTGTTCTTGATCTTGGAGCATTTGCTTCCGGTACTGCAACTTTCAGTATTCCTTTAACAGCAGTTGGCGGGCCTACAAGAATGCGTGTTCGCGAAATTTATGCGATGCCTATCACTCCTGATCCCTGTGCAAGTTACAGTTATGGGGAGACAGAAGATTACACGGTAAATATTATGGGAGGTTCAATGAATGATGTAGGAATTATTGATATTACTAACCCTACTTCAGGAGTCGATCTTGCTCTTGAAGATGTTATTGTAACCATTTATAATTATGGTTCCGAACCGGCCTCTGAATTTAACGTATATTATCAGGTTGATGGTGGAATTGCAACAGGTGGCGCTTTCTTAGGAACAATTGCTCCTTATAGCACAGCATCCTATACAATGCCTGAAGGTTGGGATTTTAGTGTGGTTGGATGCTATAATATTACAGCATGGACTGAAATGGAAATTGATGAGGATCTTGAAAACGATATTTATGAAGAAACAGTTTGTCACCTTGGGCCAATAACAGGTACAGGTGCCATGTATATTTATTCAAATAGTACCGGTGGTGAACCTTGGTTTCAAGTTACCAATACTACAGCTATGAATACCATTTTTGGTGCGGAAGGAATTGGCTGGACACGTGCATATTTTGAAACCGTTGACCCATTAACTGCATTTTCACCGGATAATTGTTTTGTATTCATAGAGGGCAGTGATTCACATGCTATTGAATTGGAATCTTTCCTTGCTGCAAATATTGGCACCATTGAAGATTGGGTTTCTTCAGGGGGGAAATTATTATTGAACTCTGCTCCTAATGAAGGTGATGGCATGAGTTTCGGTTTTGATGGAACAAATTTAATTTATGATGGTGGATCTGGGCTTGTAACCGCTGCTGATGCTTCACATCCCATATTTAATGGCCCTATGCTTCCTGTTGGAACTGATTTCACAGGATCTAATTTTAGCCATGCCCGCATTTCGGGAATTGATATCACCAGTGTTATTATTGAAACCGGTTCTACCGATATCACTTTGGGTGAAAAAATCTGGGGTGACGGAATGGTTATGTTTGGAGGTATGACTACCAACAACTTCCATACACCTTTAACAGAGGCTGCAAATTTAAGAGCTAATATTCTGGCTTATTTAAGTTGTATTGAATTTGCTGTTTGCGAAATTCCCGGAGGATTATTTGCCGATGGAATTACCACCAACGATGCTGTTTTGCATTGGGATGCTGTTGACGGTGCAGATCAGTATCGCGTAACGCTTCAAAATGTTGCAACGGGACTTATCAAAACAAAAGGATATTATATTAATATGGTAGAGATCACTGATAAATTAACTCCATTAACAGAATATGCATTCAGGGTTAAAACTGTATGTTACGATGATCTTGGACTTATTTCTGCACCTTCACCTTGGTATTACTTTACAACACTTGGACGTATAGGCGAAAATGAAAATGCTTCTGTATTGTTGTATCCGAATCCAAATACCGGAGTGTTTAATTTGAATGTAAATGGTTATGCAGATAATCAGTTTGAATTAAATGTTTCTAACTCCATGGGTCAGATCATTTATACAAAATCTATCACAATAAATAATGCTGATTATAATGAGCAAATCAATTTAACGAATGCTGCTCCGGGTATGTACCAGATAAGTTTAAAAAATAATGATCTTAATTTAAATTATTCTGTAGTAATTACAGAATAATCAATAATTAAAAAATTATTAAAAGGCTGTTCTTTTTTGAACAGCCTTTTTTATTTTTATTTATTAACTGAAATGATAAAAATATATTCATTAATATTAGGATTTAAAATGATTAAAGGAATAAATAGCCCCTACATCCCCCTGAATTTTTGGTAAAATGGTTTATAATTAATACACTTAGTACAGAATGGTTTAACTGGTGATTCTTATGACCAGTTAAAATTTAGACTTTCAATAAATAGGGGAAAGTTTAAATTAATGGTATATTGTGGCCTAAAACTTTTAACATGAAACTAATAATTACACAATCGATTACAATTACGCGTAAGATCACATTGTTTATTGCAATGGCGACCTTCGGATTAATTGCCCGCGGTCAATACTATGTACAATCTGACTGCGACTTTTCACCTATGGCAACTGCAGGAACTGCGATATGTTTGGCAGATGATGCCGTGAGCGGAGCAATACCACTCGGGTTTTCTTTCCCATTTTATGGAACCATATTTTCTAATTGTTACGTGAGTTCCAATGGATATCTGTCATTCACGGCAGGGCTGGGAAATGCATGCTGTACAGGCGCAGTTTTACCAACTGATTTGTATCCTTATTCCATTTTCTTTGGTCAGGAAGATCTTGATCCCAACTCTTGTATAGATGGCGACATCACTTATTATACCACAGGAGTTGCAGGGAGTCAGGTTTTTGTATTATCCTTTACAGATGTGCCGCATTATCCGGGTCCTGAAGGACTATTTCCAGTAACTGTTCAAGTACAATTGTATGAAGGTACAGGGGAGATCAAAATTGTTACTACGCAAATGAACGGAGACGGTGGTTCGCATACAATGGGACTAAATCAAAATGTTTTAGCCGCTGATATTGTTGCCGGAAGAAATAGTACAAATTGGTCAGCTTATGAGGAGTGTATCTCTTTCACAATTTTTGAGGCTGCTGCTGCTGATGCCGGAGTTATTGATGTTACAAACCCGATTTCCGCCGGTGATCTAAGTCTTGAATCAATTTCTGTAACCATCCAAAATTATGGTTTTGAGGCTATATCTGAATTCCCTGTAAGTTACAGTGTTGATGGTGGTGCCATAGTTACTGAAACCTATGGCGGAACTATTGCACCTTTTTCAACCGGTTCTTATACTTTCAGTACCATGTATGATTTTGGTACCGATGGATGTTATGAAATTGTTTCCTATACCGGTCTTGCTGATGATGCGGATGCAACAAATGACAGTTACTCAGAATCAGTTTGTAATTTATGTGGAGCACTTGGCAATCTTTATTATGTTTATTCCAATTCAACAGGAGGGCAGCCATGGTTCACTGTATCAAATTCTGTTGCAATGGATCAGGCATTTTCTGTTGGTGGATGGAGTACAGCTTATTATGAAACTTTAGATCCTATTTCAGTTTTCTCTGATGCTACCGGTTTTGTTTTCCTCGAAGGTTCCGACTCTCATGCAAATGAACTTGAAACATTCCTTGGTGCAAATATGACACTAATTGAAGATTGGGTTTCTGCAGGCGGACGATTATTATTAAATTCAGCACCAAATGAAGGTGATGGTATGAGTTTCGGTTTTGGTGGAACAAATTTAATTTATGATGGAGGTTCATCAATTGTTACTGCTGCTGATCCCGCACATCCTGTTTTCAATATACCATTTACACCGGTTGGAACAGATTTTACAGGTTCAAACTTTAGTCATGCACGCATCACCGGAACTGATATTTTTAATATTATATTGGAAACCGGATCTACTGATATCACTTTAGGTGAAAAACCTTGGGGTGCCGGTTTAGTTTTATTTGGTGGAATGACAACCAATAACTTCCATTCTCCAATTTTGGAAGCTGCAAATCTCAGAGCAAATATTTTAGCTTACGCATCATGTGGAGAGCCTCCTGTAGTTTGTGAAGTACCATCAGGTTTATATGCAGATGGTATAACAACAAATGATGCCGTTTTGCATTGGTCTGCAGTTGATGGTGCTGATCAGTACCGTGTATCACTACAAAATGTTGCAACCGGTCTTATCAAAACAAAAGGATATTATAGCAATATGGTAGAGATTACAGATAAATTAGCTCCATTAACAGAGTATGCATTCCGGGTTAAAACTGTTTGTTATGATGATCTTGGTGAAATTTCAGCTCCATCAGACTGGTATTATTTTACCACGCTTGGACGTATAGGCGAAAATGAAGCATCAGTAACGATGTTCCCAAATCCTTCGAATGGTGCATTTGTTTTGCAGATGAATGGCTTAGAAGCAAACACTTTCGAATTGAATATATTTGATGCGATTGGAAATGCAGTGTATAACAAAACCATTACTATTTCAGGTTCAGATTACACTGAAACCATTTCGCTGAATAACGTTAGTGCAGGTATTTATCAGGTTAGTCTGGTTAATGCAGATGTTAAACTGAGTTACCCTATGGTTATCCAGAAATAATCAAATTTATTTTTATTTAAAAAAGATTAGGCTGTCTCAAACGAGGCAGCTTTTTTTTATGGCACATGAATAAATTTATGAATTTGCAATGAAATTTCCCATACAGGATTTTGTTTTACATATTCAATTATAAGTGGTATCACTTCTTCGCGTTTACTCCATTCAGGCTGTAGATATAATTTGCAATCTTCGCCAACTATTTTTTGATTTTCCTCTGCCCATTTAAAATCACTTTTATTATAAACCACTACCTTTAATTCGTTGGCTTTAATTGCAACTTCCGGCAATGGCTGCTTAAATTTTTTTGGTGAAAAACAGATCCAATCTAATGCACCGGATAAAGGATATGCTCCTGAAGTTTCTAAATTGATCTGATAATTATTTTTATGCAGCGCAGTGGTTAATTCTGTAAGATCATACATCAATGGCTCTCCTCCGGTTATCACAATTATTTCCGCGGGATATTTTTTAATATCGTCTACTATTGTTGAAATACTTTTTAAAGGATGTTTTTCTGCCTCCCAGCTATCTTTAACATCACACCAAACACATCCAACATCACATCCTCCTAAACGAATAAAATAAGCAGCCCTTCCCTGGTGAAATCCTTCCCCTTGAATTGTGTAAAATTGTTCCATTACAGGTAGATGTGGCATTTCTTAATTTGTTAATTGAGTAATTTGTTAATTGAGTAATTTATTGATTTATTTTACTATTTTGGTTTTTATAGGCCTTCATGGTATTCATCAATAAAGAAATAACGGTCATTAAACCAACTCCACCGGGAACAGGAGAAATGGCACTGCATTTTGGAGCAACTTCATTGTATTTCACATCACCTTTAATTAAATAACCTTTTTCATTATCTGCATCCACACGCGAAATACCAACATCAATTACTACAGCACCTTCTTTAACCATATCTGCAGTTACAAATTCGGGTTTACCGATAGCTGCAATTAAAATATCAGCCTGCAAACAAATTTCTTTCAAATTTTTTGATCTGCTGTGGCATATCGTTACAGTACAATTTCCGGGGTTTGTATTTCGGGATAATAAAATACTTAAAGGGGTGCCAACAATATTGCTTCTTCCAATTATTACACAATGTTTTCCTGAAGTTTCTACATGGTATCGCTCTAACAAAGTTACAATTCCGGCTGGCGTTGCTGAAACAAATGCAGGCAAACCTAATTGCAACCGACCTAAATTAATTGGATGAAAACCATCAGCATCTTTATTCGGGTCAATGGCTTCAATAATATTTGTTTCGTTTATGTGTTTCGGCAGTGGCAGCTGAATAATAAATCCATTAATATCATTATCATCATTCAGCTCATTTACTACTTTTAAGAGTTCCTTTTCACTTATTGTTTCCGGAAGATGAATAAAAGTAGATAACATACCAACTGCATTACACAATCGAATCTTACTTTGAACATAAGTTGTACTTGCTCCATCATTGCCAACTAAAACAGCCGCTAAATGCGGATTTTTTTTTCCTGAAGTTATAAGCGCTTGAATTTCAGTTTTTATTTCCGACTGAATTTCCAGTGATATTTTTTTTCCGTCAAGTAATAATGTCATTGGTTATTTTTTTTTGGTGCGGGGCGCGTGAGACGTGAGTCGTGAGTCCAGTTCATTCTCGAAGCGTACTCATCAATCATTATTCATTTTGTCATTCCTAAGTCCGAATAAAACTAAACAGTTAACTCTGATTAAACTCATTACTCCCGTCCGTCCAGGTTCATGCGTGCGGGCATTACTCATTACTCATTACTCATTACTCATTACTCATTACTCATTTCTCATTACTCATTTCTCATTTCTCATTACTCATTACTCATTTCTCATTTCTCATTTCTCATTACTCATTACTCATTACTCATTTCTCATTACTCATTACTCATTTCTCATTACTCATTACTCATTTCTCATTACTCATTACTCATTTCTCATTTCTCATTTCTCATTTCTCATTACTCATTACTCATTTCTCATTACTCATTACTCATTACTCATTACTCATTACTCAATCCTCATTCAACTTCAACACTGCTAAAAAAGCCTCTTGAGGCACTTCCACTGTTCCTATCTGCCGCATGCGTTTTTTCCCTTTCTTTTGTTTTTCCAATAATTTTCGTTTTCTAGAAATATCACCACCATAACATTTTGCGGTAACATCTTTACGCATTGCACTTATTGTTTCTCTCGCAATAATTTTTGCTCCAATGGCTGCTTGTATTGCAATTACGAATTGTTGTTTAGGTAACAGTTCTTTTAATTTTGCACATAACCTGCTTCCGAATTCATAAGCCTTATCGCGGTGTATTAAAGCAGAAAATGCATCCACATTTTCACCGTTTAATTTAATATCCAGTTTTATAAGGTCACCTTCGCGGTAGTCAATTAATTCATAATCGAAACTGGCATAACCGCGTGAGATAGATTTTAATTTATCGTAAAAATCAAATACAATTTCGGTTAAAGGCATCTCCCAAATTAATTCAACACGTGTTGTGGTAAGATATATTTGGTTTAATAAAATACCTCTTTTGTCCATACATAATTTCATAATAGTACCGATATAATCCGGAGCAGTAATTACTTGTGCTCTGATGTATGGTTCTTCAATATGATCGATATATGCAGGATCCGGAAGATCAGTTGGATTGTGTACCACAATTTTTTTTCCGCCCGTGGTAAAACAATCAAACGATACGTTAGGAACGGTGATGATAACATTCTGATCAAATTCACGTTCCAGTCTTTCCGTAATAATTTCGAGATGTAATAAACCTAAAAATCCGCAACGAAAACCAAATCCTAATGCAACAGAACTCTCCGGTTCAAAAACAAGGGAGGCATCATTTAATTGTAATTTTTCAATTGAATCCCGTAAACCTTCATAATCATCATTGTCTATCGGATAAACTCCTGCAAATACCATCGGTTTCACATCTTTAAATCCCTCCACAATATTGCTACAAGGATTATTTTTTAATGTGATAGTATCTCCAACCTTGATCTCTTTAGCCTCTTTAATACCCGTAATAATATATCCAACATCACCGGCTTTAACTGCATCTCTCGGTTCATACAATAAACGAAGAATACCTACTTCATTTGCTTCGTAATCATTTTCTGTATTTACAAATTTTACCCGGTCTCCTTTTTTTAATGTACCCTGAAATATTCTATAATATGCCACTACTCCACGGTATGAATTAAAAACGGAATCAAAAATTAAGGCCTGAAGAGGAGCTGTTTCGCTGCCCTTTGGCGCCGGAACCCTATGAATAATAGCATCCAGAATCTTTTCTATTCCCAATCCTGTTTTCCCACTGGCTTCCAAAATACTTTCACGACTGCACCCGATGAGATCAACCACCTGATCCTTAACTTCCTCTATCATTGCACCATCCATATCAATTTTATTGATAATAGGAATTATTTCCAGATTGTGTTCGATTGCGAGATAGAGATTTGAGATGGTTTGAGCCTGAATTCCCTGCGTTGCATCAACCAACAAAAGTGCACCTTCGCAGGCCGCAATACTTCTGGAAACCTCATAACTGAAATCCACGTGTCCGGGAGTGTCAATGAGATTCAAAACATATTCTTTACCCTCATATTCGAAATCCATTTGTATAGCGTGGCTCTTAATCGTGATTCCTCTTTCACGTTCAATATCCATATCATCCAACACCTGCGCCTTGGAATCTCTTTCAGAAACAGTATGTGTAACCTCTAAAAGCCTGTCGGCTAATGTGCTTTTCCCGTGATCAATATGTGCTATTATGCAAAAATTTCGTATATTCTCCATCTTTCCTGACTTACCTTTTTCAATCAGCTGCAAAGGTAATTAAAAGAGAGGCGTTCGTATAACCTTGAAATTAATAGGTTCCTATTAAATTAATATTTACAATTAAAGGGCAGATAAAAGGCAGATCGGGGCATTTCAAATAAATATTAGTTTCTATATTTGCGGCACTTAACGGCTTAAATTTTTACATAAACAGACCTAATATGACGCATAATTATCAATCCGCCTCCATGCCTAAAAGATTCATCGCCTATCTGATAGATTCACTTTTAATTGTTGGTGTTGTGTCTGCTTTTTTGTTTGTGCGTATGGGAAAAACCAATTCAGATGCTTTTATCGATGAAGGAAAACCCGGTTTGACCGATAAATACCCGTTTATAGCCACCGCTGAAGCTATTGTTTTTGACCCTCAGCGCATAGTTTACGTTGAAAGTTTTTTGAAGAATTATTCCGTGGATGCTTTGATAGGACTGCTTTTGTTGCCTATGCTTTATTTTGTTTTTTTTGAAGGAATATGGGGTGGAACCATAGGCAAGCTATTATTAGGCATACGCGTTAGAAGAAAAGATGGGGGGAAAATCAATTTTGGGATTTCCTTTATACGTTTTTTAGGAAAAATAGTTTCCACAATACCATTTGTTTTGGGATTTGTTTTAGCGCTTTTTGATAAAAAACACCAAGCCCTGCACGACAAAATAGCTAATACACTGGTATTGAAAAAGGGTACCGGAATTTAAAGGCTTCCTGAATTATCAATTATTTGCTCACTTTTTATAGTCTTTGTTGTTTTCATAAGAATTGTTAATTTTGGGCTAATATTCGTTCTGACAGGGTTATATTTTATTTTTTGAGATATTTAATAAGTTTAAACACACACAATTTGACTATTATAAATCCTTATGCAACAATCTCCAGGAGGTTTATTGCACTCATTGCTGATACCTTGATATTGGCAATTGTAATCATTCCATTTTTATTTATCAGCATGGGTAAAAGCCCTGAATCATTTAATGAATCAGGTGATGAGGGAAGGCCTAGTCTGATGGATAAATATCAATTTTTTGCCTATTTTGAACCCATTGCTCTTGATAACCATCGCGACATTTACATCAAAAATTTTGTAAATCGTTTTCGAATGGAAGCCCTTGTAGGTTTTTTGTTGATACCTATGCTTTATTTTGTTTTTTTTGAAGGATTGTGGGGAGGTACCATTGGCAAATTATTTACCGGTATAAGAGTGCGCAGAAAAGATGGAGGTAAAATAAATTTTGTAAATGCATTTATACGGTTTATTGGAAAAATATTTTCTACTATGATATTTATGCTTGGGTATATTTTAGCATTATTTGACAAAAAGCGGCAAACATTGCATGATAAGATCGCAAATACGGTAGTTTTAAATAAAGGTGCTTCTGATAATTGAAGGTATAAATAAACTAAACTGAAAAGAACTGCTTTTGATAAAAAAGCAGTTCTTTTTTTATTATTCAAATGTCAATTCAATAACTCACCACTTCAACCTTACCTGCAATTTAAAATCACTTCGTGTAGATCCCGGAAATGTATTATCGCCACTTCCAATTTCATCATTTTCAGAGTACCAGGTATTGCTCGCCCTTGCCCAGATATCCATCCATTTTGTAGGAGAATAGGTTAATAATAAATAAGTTCTTGTTCCATGACCTGCTAAGCCTATTATAGAATAAGCGTAAAGCACTTCAGTTTCGTAAGTATAAATTCTTGTATCATAACTATCGGTATTAAAAATGGCAAATCGCGTTGCAAAACCAAATGGACTGCTAAGCGGATGGTAATTAAAATCCTGAAATGCGAGGTATCCTTTTTCCGGTAAACCTAATTGTTCGTTGTAAAAACTCACTTCTATTCTCGATTTTAATGTTAGTGATTTACTTACATCATAATCGGCATGCCAGCGCAGTGTAGCTTTTTCTAATTGGGTTATTTCATTTAAAACAAGGTTGTCTTCAAGTAGGTCGGTAGAAATATTTCTATCGCTTACTTCTCTTTTAAAACGCAAATAGGTTTCAAATGCTCTGGAAGGTTGCCAGGTAATTTGTGTTAATACATCAGTGCCATAAGAGGGCGCATCAGTTCTGAATTCAAGCCATTGGTGTTTATATAAATCAATATAGCCACTAAATTTCCAACCTCTTACTGGTTTTATTTCTGTTCCGAAATAAGTGCCTCTTTCATTTTGCGGCGTAGGTCCGTCGGAGAATGTTTCGGCATAAAGTGTTTGATATTCCGGAGAAAAATAACGGTGTACTATTGCAATATCTATTTTCGGGTCAATTGGCATAATTAATCCGGTTAATGTTGCACCTTTTAAATTATCGCTTACCGCCGCCTCTCCGAATAATAAAATATTCCTCCACAAAAAATTATAATGAACGCTGCTGTTTAATAAATTAGTTCCGGTAAAATCATATACATTATATAGGTCAGGTGTTTTTATTAAAGGCGTAGAAAGATGAAAATACACAGCTGATATCCCAACATTAAATTGACCTTTATAATAAGTTGCGTCAAATCCTGCTACAGTTTCCTTTATGGCGTTTTTATTTTCCAATTCGTTTTCAGTTCTGTGTAATCCGCTGTCGTCGATATTAGAAATTTGCAAAACCTCTTCATCTGTTGTATCGATTAACGATACATTTGCATCTAAATTTTTATAGGATGCAAAGGCAGTTACATACACATTTTTAAATGCATAAGTAGCTCCCGCGCCTCGCATAAATCTATTTTCATTAGTAGAAGTATAGGCATCGAGCACAGGGCCCGCTCTTCTTACGGCTACAGGATAAACACTTTTTCCGAAACCAAATCCGCTCCACATAATTAATCCCTGACCCATGCGCAATTCATAGTCGCCCAAAGCAAGGGCTTTTAATTTTCCGGAACCTTTTTTAAAAAAATGTGCGGAATAATAATCAAAACCCTGAGGTTGTGAAGGGCCGAAAATTGCTTCGCCGGCGTCTTTTTCTGCAGTGATACCGTAACTTAATTTATTGTCGTAATTATATCTAAGCCTGGTATAAATACGGGAATTATTTCCATAGTAAGATGCGGCACCCAAACTGTCTTCTACATAACCATCCTGTAATTCAATATATCGGCCAACCCTAAAAAAGTATTGATAATCTCCCAGATATAATTGTTTAAAAAATGGTTCCGCAGGTTTATTGGAGCCGCTAAAGGAAATAAATGGTTTTAACCGATTGATATCCTCTATATAAAAAGAAGCAATTGTTTGTAATTCGTAAATATTCACTATTTGGCCATAAGCCTCAATATGTCGCAATAGGTCGCGGATTTGTAATTCGGTAAATAAAGTGGTGTTGCGCAATTCCGTACCTGTTGCTTTATTTATATTTATGGGATTTCTCAATAAGGCATTCAGGTTTTCCTGGTAGGTATCGATAGAAATGTCTGTATTATCAATTTTTTCTGCAGCATCTTCCAGAATATCTCCTTCTAATAATCTTCCCTCTCCGTTATTTTCCTGTGCAAATAAAATGGTGTTAGTTAAAAGAAATAAAACAGAAAATAAAAGGGTAAAAATATTGTTTGCGCGAAACCTTCTAAAAAAAAGAGGTTTAATTTTTATTGATTTTATATCGGTGTTTTTGTGCAGCATGGATCAAAATTTATAACTCAATCCGAAACCGGGCGTTAATCCAAGTTGTTGATGAAATTGAGCACTGAGATCTAGTTTTAATTCCTTGATCTTAACACCTAATCCAGTGGTGAACATGGAAGGATTGGAAATATATCCTCCTCTTAAATAAAGTTGTTCAGCAATATGATATTCAATTCCACCTTTTGCTCTTAGGTCATCCTGAATGGTTTGTTCAGCTTCCAGGCAAATGAATATTTTTATGGAAGGCTGATAAGCAATTCCAACATTTATAATTGCTGGTAATTCCTCTTCATAAACCAATCCGGTTTTTGCGCGTATGGGATTAAACGCCTTTGCTCCTATAGTGAGGTTTTTAGTGGGTTTATATAAAATACCGATATCGAAAGTAAATGCCGAACCGCTTCCAACTTCTATGGTCTTGGTTCCAACATAATCCAATTGTAACCCAAGAGAAACATTTTCTGCAAGTTTTCTTGCGTAACCGATTCCGATTTGTGTTTGATTAAAGGTATTATCGCCAAAATAATTTATGCTGGCGCCAAATACACCTTGTTTTTTAAATGGTAAAGAAAATACGCCGTGGTGGGCAGCAATTCCGCCTTCCACCAGAAAGTAGTTTTGGATACTTAAACCGGCAGTAATGCCTTCCACAAAAGCAAGTGCAGCAGGATTGTTTTGAGCACTATAAACATCCTGTAGGGTTACGGAAGCATTGCCCATTGAATTAGCCCTGCTACCTGCGTCACTATAACCGGTTTGAGCGGTTGCAGTCAATTGAACCAGGCATAGTATCCACAGCAGAATTTGTATGCGTTTCATGTGGGTAAAGATAGTTTAATTTAGTTATCTGACTACATCGCGTAGATTAACAAATATAGGTTTTTTTGTTCCTATTCGATTGCTTTAAATGGAGATGTTGATTTGGTTTAAGCGGGCAACATTTTATGATAGCTCAGCACCAATATATTGATATATAATTAAATCAATTTTAATATTAGTTTTTTATAGGATTTCCCACGCAGAGGATGCAAAGGCAGTGTCATCACGCCAATTAAATAAATATACAGTGAGACGCTGCCGATCCCATTTCAGCAGCGTCTCACCATTCTGCTCGAATTGGAAGTGAATTTATTTCCCACGCAGAGGATGCAAAGGCAGTGTCTTCACTCCAATTAAATAAATATACAGTGAGACGCTGCCGATCCAATCAGCAGCGTCTCACCATT
>Ga0163148_10000929_pt1 | contig 39201 bp, 60 predicted proteins | sample OliLakLV19MP7P2_FD_148606 | JGI IMG/M metagenome (GOLD analysis project Ga0163148, IMG submission 148606) | Freshwater microbial mat bacterial communities from Lake Vanda, McMurdo Dry Valleys, Antarctica- Oligotrophic Lake LV.19.MP7.P2 | ecosystem: Environmental > Aquatic > Freshwater > Lake >... | reverse complement strand
CATCCTGGGGCGGTAGTACGTCCCAAGGGTTGGGCTGTTCGCCCATGAAAGCGGTACGCGAGCTGGGTTCAGAACGTCGTGAGACAGTTCGGTCCATATCCGGTGTAGGCGTTAGAATATTGAGAGAAGCCTTCTTTAGTACGAGAGGACCGAGAAGGACATACCTCTGGTGTACCAGTTATCGTGCCAACGGTAAACGCTGGGTAGCTATGTATGGAAAGGATAACCGCTGAAAGCATCTAAGTGGGAAGCCAATCTCAAGATAAGTATTCTCATCACGTAAGTGAGTAAGGTCACGGTAAGACTAACCGTTTGATAGGCATTAAGTGTAAATGTAGTAATATATGAGCTGAGATGTCCTAATAGACCGAGGACTTGAATTTTTATAGTTGCTAGAATTTTAATTACTAGTAACTATTTTTGCTTTGGTGTTTTTAGTGTACTGAGCGGAACCACACTGATCCATCTCGAACTCAGTTGTGAAACGTTATAAATCGACGACAATACTTGGAGGGAGACCTCCTGGGAAAATAGTTCAATGCCAAAGTTTTAAATTAGAATTTTAATTAAAGTTGAAGAGTCTAGCAAATTAACTCTTAAACACTAGACCATATCTCACTATTACCAATACCTTTCACCATCAGCATGCTAGGGGTTTCTGTACTTCTGTACTCTAAGTCTTCTAACTCTAAGAACTTTCTAACTGGTGGTTCCGAGCTATCTTGTTTTCTTGTTGTTATTGAGATTAATAATAATTGTCTTAATTATTTTTGTTGAAACCAAAGATAAAAATAAAACCGTCTTTAATATTTTATCTTATCACAAAAATCTGAAAATAAAATAAAATATTAATTGAAAGTTAGTTAGATAAAAAATCAGACGTTTTATGAAAGCCATCCATAACTATGTAATCCTTTTCCTAAAAAATTAACTCCTAAATAGCAGATCCAAATAACGAAAAAGCCTAATCCACCTAAGACAGCAGTTTTTTTACCTTCCCATCCTTTTGTAATACGAGCATGTAAATAAGTAGCAAAAACTAACCATGTTATTAATGCCCAGGTTTCTTTTGGATCCCAACTCCAATATGAGCCCCATGCTTCATTAGCCCAAACTCCACCAGAAACAATTCCAATTGTTAAAAATGGAAATCCTAATCCAATGATTCTATAACTCCAATTATCAAGACTTTGCAATAATTTCAATTTACCCAGTTCTGATATTTCATTAGAAGACGATATCAGTTTTGCTTCATAATAATCTAACATTACATTATATAAAGGCAATGATGAATTATCGATGATTTTTAAATCAATATCTTGATAACGAGAGATAACTAAAAACAAAATACAGAGTAAGGATCCCATGATTAATGTGGCATAGCTTAGTATCATCATACTGACATGCATCATTAGCCAATTAGATTGTAGAGCAGGGACTAAAGGACTTGATTTTTGCATTTCAGGTGAAAGAGTTAGATTTGCAAATCCATTAATTAATAGCGTAACGGGAATTAACATTGCTCCAATTAATCTACTTTTTGTTTTAGTTTCAAGATATAGATAAACTGTTAATAAAGTCCATGTTAAAAATAACAAAGATTCATATAAGTTACTTAGTGGAAAATAACCAGCGATAATCCAACGAGAACAAAGAATAAAAAATAGTAATAGATTTGCTATTATTGTACTAGTTCGACCAATTTGAAAGAAAATTGATCGCTCAGTAAAAAAGGATAAATTAATCCAATATATCACCATTGCAAATAACAAAACGCCAAAAACGATATTTGAGAAAAAGTTTTGAATTTCATTCCAATTCATGAAATTTCTCCAGTAAAAATTTTCTATATAAATTATTTTGTAATATATTATTGTACTAAAAAATGATTGGATTATATATATAAATACTAATATCAGTAAATAAATTCTAAAGAATAATCAACATACAATTTTTTAAAATAGTAAGAATTTAAATTGACATTAATTTCTATCGTAAAGTATTATAGCTTTAATTTAAATAAAATCCTAATATTATGTCAGTACTAAGAAAATATGAGATAATGATTCTATTAACAGAGGAATTTAATGATAGTGAATTAAAAACTTGGGTATTTAACTATGCAAAAAATTTAAGAAAATTTAATGTATGTGATATTTCCGTAATTTCACGTGGAAAACATAATTTAGCATATTCCATTAATAATAAAGTTAAAGGAAACTATATCCAATTAAATTTCTCTAGTATGCCAAAATATATAAATAACTTTTCAAATGCTTTAAAAATGGATTCTCATGTTTTAAGATTTTTAGTTTTTAATAAATTATAATGTTAGATAATTTTTTTTAAAGTAGGAAACTCTCTTAAAATAAAAAATTTGTATTTTAAGAGAGTTTATGGTAACATAATAATTAAGTATTATATCCTCAGTAGCTCAGTGGTAGAGCAATCGGCTGTTAACCGAGTAGCCGTAGGTTCAAGTCCTACCTGGGGAGTATTTATAAAATAAAAATTGTATGAAAAATGATTCAGATAAGCTAGAAATCGGAGGGAAATTTTTTAATTCTCGTTTAATGTTAGGAACTGGAAAATATAAAACGGCAAATGATGCTGTTAAAAGTATTAAAAATAGTGAATGTCAGATTGTTACTGTTGCAATTAGACGTCTTCCAACGAGAACAAAGAATGATAATAATAATTTTTTAAATAGTTTAAATTGGAAAAATTTATGGCTATTACCAAATACAGCGGGATCACAAACAGCAGAAGAGGCTATTCGGATAGCCTTTTTAGGACATGAATTAGCATGTCAACTTGGACAAGACGATAATTTTTTTGTTAAGCTCGAAGTAATATCAGATCCAAAATATTTATTACCTGATCCAATTGGAACATTAAAAGCAGCCGAATTTCTTGTTAAAAAGGGTTTTACGGTTTTACCATATATAAATGCAGATCCAATGCTTGCTTTACATTTAGAAGATTTAGGGTGTGCAACAGTGATGCCACTTGCTTCACCCATTGGGTCGGGCCAAGGATTAAATAATTTAGCTAATATTAAAATTATTATTGAAAATGCGCAAATTCCTGTAATTGTTGATGCTGGTATTGGAACACCAAGTGAAGCGACCAAAGCAATGGAACTTGGAGCAGATGGTATTCTTTTAAATACTGCAGTCGCACAATCAAAAAATCCTGCTCAAATGGCGTCAGCAATGAATTTAGGAGTTAAAGCAGGTCGACTTGCTTTTTTAGCTGGTCGTATGGAAAAAAAAGATTATGCTACGGCTAGTTCACCTTTAAATCGAATTAGTAAGTTTCCTACAAATTAAAAAAGTTTAAGAGATTTTAAAAAATCTCTTAAACTTTTTAATTATTTTTTTTTCTAAAAAATCGTGACGCTTTTCCTCCCATACCAGATTTATCTACGTTTGAATTATCAGTTTGTACAGATTGATTTTCATTATCTGTCAAATTTTGTAATAAACTTGGATCCACATCACTAAAGTCAACTTCAACTTCTAATTCATTAGTATAAGTTAATAACGTTCCTTCAACTTTTTTACGACTTACAATAATTTTAGTATTCGGATACAATGTTTTTGATAAACATTGCTCTGCAAGGGTATCTTCTAAATATTTCATTATCGCTCGACGTAATGGACGCGCACCATAAATTGGATCATACCCCTCATCTGTTAAAAATGCTTGAACAGCTAAATCTACAATTAAATAAATTTCTTTGTCTTTTAACCTATTTTGAAGTTGTTTAATCATTAATCCACAAATTTCCCAAATGTCAATTCTTGTTAAATGGTTAAATACAATTATTTCATCAAGACGATTTAAAAATTCTGGTCGGAAAAAATTTTTAAGCTCATCATTTACTAATTTAGTTACTCGATCAAAAACTTCAGGATTTTTAATTGGTTCAGGAATTGGTTCCCATCCAAGAACGGCATCTGGAGTAATTTTAAAACCACGTTCACCTTGTTCTGATTTAGATTTAATTCCACTTTCTCGTTCAATAATTTTCGCGCCTAAATTAGTAGTCATAATAATTAATGTATTTGTAAAATCAATTAATCGACCTTTAGAATCTGTTAATCTCCCATCATCTAAAATTTGTAATAATAAATTAAATACATCAGGATGAGCTTTCTCAACTTCATCTAATAAAACTACTGAATAGGGCTTTGATCTAACTGATTCAGTTAATTGGCCGCCTTCATTATAGCCAACATAACCTGGTGGTGAACCGATTAATTTTGCGACGGTATGTTTTTCCATATATTCGGACATATCTAACCGAATCATACTGTCTTCACTACTGAACATATAATCAGATAACGCTTTTGTCAATTCAGTTTTTCCAACACCAGTTGGACCGGCAAAAATAAAACTTGCAATAGGACGATTTGGATTTCTTAAGCCTACACGAGCACGACGGATAGCTTTTGAAACAGCAACAACAGCATGCTTCTGTCCAATAATTCGTTCATGAATACTCTCTTCCATTTTCAGTAATCGTTCTGATTCTGAACCAGTAATTTTAGTAACAGGAATCCCTGTCCAATTTGAAATTACATCTGATACATCAGTTTCAGTCACCATATCTACATCTCTTCGACTAAATCCACGGGCTTCATTCGTTAAAGCGGATTGTTTCATAATTCGAATATGAGTTCGGACTTCCATTTCATGATCGATTAATTGTTTAGCTGCTTCAAAATCATGTTCTTTAATACATTCTTCTTTATCTTTAATTGTTTCTTGCAATTCATGCATCAAACTTCTTAAACCTAATGGAAGACGTCGATTTTCTAATCTTACTCGGGCTCCCGCTTCATCTAAAACATCAATGGCTTTATCAGGTAAATAACGATCAGCCACATATTTATCCGAAAGAATAGCAGCTTGTTCTAAAGCTTTATCATGATAACTTAAAGTATGATGTTGTTCAAATTTGGATCTTAATCCACGTAAAATTTCAATAGTTGTTCCAACACTTGGTTCTTCTACATGAACTGGCTGAAAACGTCTTTCTAATGCTGGATCTCGTTCAATATATTTTCGATATTCATCGTTAGTTGTTGCTCCGATACAACGGAATTTACCACGTGCTAAAGCAGGTTTTAAGATATTAGCAGCATCTACAGCTCCTTCTGCTGCTCCCGCTCCAACTAAAGTATGAATTTCATCAATAACGATAATAACGGCTGAATCATTTTGAGCTTCTTCAACAATTCGTTTTAATCGTTCTTCAAATTCGCCTCGATACTTAGTACCTGCTAGAATTGAACCAAGATCTAATGCCATAATTAAACTTCCATCTAAAAAATCAGGAACTTTTTCAGTTAAAATTAATTGCGCCAAGCCTTCTGCAACAGCTGTTTTACCTACACCTGGCTCCCCAATAAGAACCGGGTTGTTTTTTGTTCTTCGAGCTAAAACAGCAATAACATCATCAATTTCCTTTTCACGTCCAATAACTGGATCCAAATTTCCATCAATTGCTTCTTTTGTAACATTTTCAGCATATTCATCTAATGTTGGAGTTGGACTCCCTTTTTTTTCACGTTCTAATAAGAATTTTTCAGCTTGAGTTAAAGGACGCAAAATTTCTTCTTGCGTTTCTTCAATATATGTTAAAATTAAATTTCGTAATTTTTGTATATCAACATTTAATTTATCTAAGGTTCTCATCGCAACACCGTCGGATTCCGCAATAAGTGCAAGTAAAAGATGCTCAGTTCCGACAAAATTTTGTCCTAAATCTTTACTTTCATGAACTGCCATCTCCAAAACCCGTTTAGCTCTTGGAGTAAAAGGAATTTCGGATGCAACAAATCCTGTTCCCCGACCAATATAAAGTTCAATTTCTTTTCTAGCTTTTTTTAAAGTAACTTTCAATTTTTTTAATGCTCGAGCCCCAATTCCATGTCTTTGGCCGATGACACCTAGTAATAGTTGCTCAGTGCCTACAAAATTGTGACCCATTCTTCGAGCTTCTTCTTGAGACAACATGATAACTTTAATTGCCCCTTCAGTAAATTTTTCAAACATAAAAATACTTAGTTAAAATAACTTTTTAAATTCTATTCACTCTAGTTAGTATTATACATTATACACAAATTTCTTAAACTTTTTACTTTTTAATATACTATAATAAAAAAAAGTAAAAACAATTGGCGGCATAGCTAAGTGGTAAGGCCGTGGATTGCAAATCCTCTATTCCCCAGTTCGAATCTGGGTGCCGCCTTTTATATTTAAACTATAAGCTTGTTTTTATATTAAAATCTAATTAACATATTAAATATAAAATTATTTGAGGGAATGTGGTGAAATTGGTAGACACGACGGGCTTAAAATCCGTTGCTTAGTGATAGGCGTGAGGGTTCAATTCCCTCCGTTCCCATTTAAATTCTAGAGTAGACTAAATATTGAATTTGTATCTTAACACTACACTTTTATGCCATTTGTTGGAAAAGGTTATCGCCGAGTTTTTCCTACTTTTCCAATTGCTATAAAATATTTTGATATACCAAGTGATATTAAATTGCTTAGAAAACGTGCCCTCGAAAATTAAATTTTTTCTAGAAGTAAATGCTAAAAATATTTTCTAATGATTTATTAGAAACTAAAAATATTGGAAATTATTAACAAAATCTAATAACTAAATAAAAGAATATCATTGTTTAATGAACATTTCGAAAAGTCGATTAAATTATCATATTACCAAATAATAATAATATTAAACTAAATTCTCAACTTGATTAATTAAATATCGAATCTTAATTTTTCAGAAAAAATAAAAGACTGGGAAATATTACTAAGAGTTAAAAGATTAATTTGATCTGATATTATAAAGTATTAGTTAGATTCGATAAAATAAGAAAAGATCATCCTTTTGTAACTCTAAAAACAAATTAATATTAATTTTTTTAGTATCCGATCGACATATTTGTTGGAAACTTGTGAGCCTATAATAATAATAACTAAACCGATACAAGCAAAATCTAATCAAAAACTGCTTGTTTGTAATCGAAACCTACAATCTAAGAATTGGACTCTTGTGATTTTGAGCTGACTCGGACATATCCATATCGACCATTCTGACTAATTTCTTGAAACATAAGTAATTTTTCTTTAAAATTCATAGACTATACTAAAAGTATAGTCTTTAAGTAATTATTTGTAAAGGGTTTATTTTTGTTAATTAAAGTATAAAATATTATTTAATTTATGGAGTATACTTCAAAATTATACCAATTTTTTATCAATAAAATTAAATTTTTTAAGTCTTGATTTTGTTTTTAATTTAGACTATAGTTTATTTAGAAAATTTTCAGTTGTATAAAAATATTGCATGGAAATAAAAAATAAGTATGGTTACGTTCGTATAAGTTCCAAATCACAAGAGTCGAATTCTTCCATTGAATCTCAAAAACAACAATTGATTCAAAATGGAATTGAAGAAGAAAATATTTTTGTGGAAGTTGGATCAGGGGCTAATGAGATTAAAAATCAATCTGTTTTTCAAAAATTAATCAACCAAAAATTAAAAGAGAATGACCTCTTAATGGTTACTAAAATTGATAGATGTAGCCGAAATACTCTTGAGTTTTTAAAGTTACAAGATATTCTTTTTAAAAAAAATATTACCTTTGTTCCTTTAGATTTACCAACTTCAGTAGATTTAGCTACTAATAAGGTTATGGCTACAACCTTATCAGCTATGGCGGAATTTGAAAATAATCGACGAAAAGAGCGTCAAAAACAAGGAATCCAGGCTGCTCAAAAAAAAGGAAAGTATCAGGGACGAAAAACAATGATTAATAAAACTTTGATTCAAAAAGTTAAACACTTGAAAGAAAGGAAAAACTTATCTGTTACTGGTATCAGCAAGTTAACTAGAGTAAGTTGCCCTACCATTTACAAAGTCTTAAGAAAGCATTTAGGGTACGTATCAAATCGATTAGTTAAAACAACCGAAATAAAAGAGGAAACAAATGAACCAAAATAAATTCACTTTTCAATCTGAAAACCTAGTTGTAGATTATATTTCTTTCAATATTACGGGTTCCGATAATACAGAATCCATTGCAAAATATTGGTTTTATCTTCCGGGAAACCAACACCAAGTATCTTTTAGGCAGTTGGAATATGATCCATCATTTAAAAGTTTCTGGGAAGGAACCACAATCCATTTTTCTGGAACTAATGCTGCTCAATTTTACAAAATTATTCAAGCAGAGAAATTTGATTAGAATATTTTGAAATCGAAAAATGCAAGCCTTGACCGAATTGATCTTCATTATTTACGGAAATCTAAAATTACCGACCAAAGCGACCGCGACCAGTTAGAAAATTTTATGGAGAAGTGTTGTCAGAGAATCCGTGCCAAATCAAAACGAAGAAAGGCTAAGTGGGGGCTGGAGTCAAATGGCTTGGTTTTGAGGATAGGCAATAGATCTAGTTCCAATTATTATCGCGTATATCAAAAACAGAATGGATTACAATTTGAACTTGAATTAAAAAATCAATTAGTCAAATCATTTCAAAAATTATTAATGGACAACTCTATTCAAGAGTTTGAACATAATTTATCCAAACATTTTTATCGCCAATCATTTGAGTCTTTGAACTTAAACAGTTACTATATGGTTGCTACATTGATATAGACAGTCATCTCCAAAACAAAATACAATTTATTAACCACTTATTTAAAAAATGACAATAAAGAACTAAATTTTAATTTCCTTCGATTCTTATCTTTCTTTCAAAGTCAAACCAAAAAAAGTTACACACAATTTTTTGATGATCAAGTTTATTATATGATTCGGTTTCCTCTTAGTGATTTTATACTTTAGATAGGTGCTGAGCATAAAAGTCACTACCAACGAAAAAAAGCCTTACAGATTTTCAAAGATCTAGAAGCATTTCAAATATTTAAATTACAAACATTTACTTTGGAAGATTTTGATGATTTTGAGTTTTGTACTTCAGTTATTATTCCTTATTTGAAGGTTAAAAAGAATGGCAGGCTATGGAATGTCAATCTAGCCATAGCCAAAGAACTTTATGAATACAAGTATCCCTTTCAAATTAATGAGTATTTCTTGACTTGGAAAACTATTTACCAGTTTCAAGTTAAAAGTCAAATAATAACTATTACTGCTACAAACTCTTTAAAGAAAGAATTTTATATTCAAGAATTTTTAAAAAGATTTAGTGTTTCTAATAAGAAAAAAACACAACTTAAACAAATGCTAATTGAAGCAATTTATCAGCAAGTAAATAACCAGTTGATACAACCGCAATTTAAAATAATTCAAAAGGATGGATCTGTTAAAAAAATTAACAAACTTCAAATTCAAGACATTAGTCAAATTAACCTTATTTATTTCTATGAAACTGTTGATTCTAAATCTTTATTTAAAGAAAAGTAAATATCGGATTTAAAGAATGTATTTTAATAAAAGTGAATCTTGTTAAACTAATGGGTTTCATTTTTATTCAAATACAGAATTTTTGGACTTACCTTTTGGTGAAATAATCTTTAATTACCAAGGCATACCCAATAAATTTAAGTAATAAATAATAGGTTTAAAAGTGATCCATCTATTGGACACTTTTTACGTCTATTGATGGACTCGAATTTTTTATAACCAAAAACCAAAACGGACTGTTTTTTCGTAAAATAAAAAATCAGAAAATTCAAATATTTGTAATATTAAATTAAAAACTTGCATATTTTTTAATTTTTTTTAGTATAATATTTAACTATAAAAATAGTTAGTTATTAACATTAAAAAATATGAAAAATAATCCTTATCTTCTTGTGTTATCAATTGTTTTTGGATTATCAATGGGTGCATATTTCCCAAGTGGTAGAATTGGATATATTCTTTTTAACATATTACGTGGTATTCGTTAATTAAAACTAATTAAAGGAGTAATTATTATGATAGTAGGACCATTAATAAAAAATGCACCAGTAATTGGATCATGTTATGGTTTCGCGACAACAGCTATTAAAGTTTACAATAGTACTACTCCCAGCGGAGCGATTAAAACTGCAGTAAAAGGGGTGGTTTTAGATTGCACACCATTAGTGATTAAATATCCTGTACTATGCGCGGCATTAGTGGGATGTTGCATTGCAAGTATCGCTACAGGCGGTAATCCACTTGCTGTGTCAGCAACCGTAACCATTGGAGAAGCTATTGTCGAATCTAGTCTTAGTTAGTAGTTAGATTTATTTTTTAAATAAATGGAAACTCAGTAATTTTTAAATTTTTAGGTGAGTAAATTTTTATATAATTTTACTCACCTAACATAAAAACCCAACCGAAATTATTTTATCTTTCCTCTTCATCATAAAATACGACCATTTTAAGATTAGAATTTCATTGATGGTAACCTAAACAGGCTCTCAAAACCCCCTCACGGGCTTTATATGCCCCTTTCAGAAAATATTTTATTATGAGATCCCTCCATAAAAATATTTTGATTGAGAGATATGAAATTGAAATATCTTCTGAGAGGGCATTTTAAGACCCGTGAAGTGGTTTTGATAGCTTAAGTATAAAAATACCACCTAAAGCTATTTTAAGACCTAAAATTTCAGAAGGAGTAGTCCTTAGATAATTAAATAAAAGATAAAAAATTTAGTATATTCTCAGAGGCTAATAAAACGTTTGATAATGAAAATAAATTAAGGTTAATGAAAGACTTATAAAGTCTTTCATTTGGTTTTTAGAATTAATCAATAATTTGTCGAGCCGAACCAATCGCCATTGCAACAGCCCAAGGGTTTCCACCGCTTGAAACAGCAAGTACAACTTGAGCAAAAAATATCCCACATTTAATAGGATATTTTATTTCTGGTGGAGCACAATCGTCTATGATTGAGACAGCTGCTACTTTTACTGCTTCGATAGGCGATGTTGAATTTTCATAGCAGTTTTGGTAAAACCATAAAATTGACCTACTACCGGAACTTGTTTCATAAGTGGATTTAACACTAAAGGATACCTCCAGTCAGAAATTCACTAATTATAAATATCAAACGACTTTTGGAAATAGGAAGATAATTTAAACCAATTCCAATGGCAATACTGATTAGTGATGTCATAATAATCTTTTATTTTAATATTTAATAGTTTTAATCTAATTCTAAATACTTTAAGTAATAAAAGCAAGTTTTTGATCAGTAAATGTACTAATTATTAAATTTATAGTAACCGCTACGAGAGAGGATGAAAAATTTCTATTTTTCTCTAAATTTCATTCAAAAGTCATCCAAAAAATTTTTGAAAAAAGTTAAGCAAACCTTTGATAATACAGGCTAAGAGCTATTCGAAATTTGGACATATTTTAATAAAAATCAAACAGTTAAAAACTATCCGTTTCCAATTATTTTTTTTCCCAAAAATGGATAGTTTTTAACTATTTTTTTCCCAAAAGTAAAGAGATTCACTTCTCGAAAGTAGTCCTGAAGACAAATCTGCTATTTCTCTGTTTAATGAACCATTTTTAGAGGTTAATATAAATTCATTCTCGATTAATTCAGAATCTTTCAATATCAAAAATGAATCAATCAGCTGTTTTTTTATTTTTGTTAGATCTTTATTGGAAACAGAAAATTGATTCAAAAATTTTTTCACCGGAAATCTTTTTTCCAACTCAACTGGACTAAAACTTTCGATTAATTGAAGCTTGATTTCCAAATCATATTTATTTTTATAAATAAGAAAAGAATTTGGAAAGAAAAATGGATATTGATAAAAATAAAACTCTTCTCCTATCGCCATGATTATAGTACATCGCCTATTTTGTTTTTTCACTTTCAAATAAGGGAACATTACTGATCTCCGAAACTCATTATTTGAAAATTTTTGAATCAATGGTTTTAGATCCTGTAAACTTGTTAAAAATTCTAACGCTTTAGTTCGCTGATAGGTACTTTTTGTGTTACCACCTGTAAAGCTTATAAAATCCATCACAGCGAATTCCATTACACAATAAGCCTGATCATCTATAAACTGTCTTGAATACTCCAAAGTTCGGATAAAGGATAACAATTGAATTAATTTAAAAAACTGCTTTTTTTGAACGAAAGAATCTAAACTATCTTTTCTTAAATAGCTGCTTACTAGAGAATTCAAGTTGGTTTCCGATTTTTGGTTTGAAACTATTTTTCTTAAACCAATCTGTATAGCAAGTATCAAGGACAAAGCTTTTCTTAGAATATTTTATAAAAGTGTTCCACTAATCTGCCTTCAAATTCTTCTAGATGGTTCTTAAATAAGAATTTTTGAAAGGATTTAATTAATTGGGGTTTTAGCTCTAATTCAAACTCCAAGCCACGATTCATTTCATCATATACATCGTAATTTATTTTTTTTGTTTTTTGGTAAACACGATAATAATTGGAATTTGATCGATTCCCTATTCTCAGAATCAGACCTCTTGAAGTTCGCTTCCAAGAAGCCTTTTTTCGTTTTGATTTAGCATTCACCTTCTCACAAGAATTCTCCATAAATAATTCTAAAAGGTTATCTTGGTCAGTCGACTTGAACTTTCGAAAATAATACAAATCAAATCGATCAAGATTTGTACAAAATAGATCAAAGATACACCAATCAATTAGTTTCTTTTGGACAAGCGAATAAAAATATTCTCCATTTTTACCTGAAAACCTAACTATTAATCCCGTCCAATAGCTATTCGATTCTGGATTATAAGTAGATTTTATAAAGGAAGCTTTATATCCATTTGTGATTTCAAAAATCAGATCCTCTAATAGCAAATATATAAATAGATTTCGTTTTGCGAAAAGTCGGGCAACGATTAATACTAAGTATTAAAAACATAGCTTGTTCTTTCAATAAACGAGAATTATTCTGAAATTTTTTTCTTTTTTTTTGTACTTACTAATCCATTGTTGACCATATCGATAACCTATAATAATAAGTTTGCTATATCCATAGATTGAAAGACTGAAACCAATTACTTTTCCTACTGTTTCAAAAGAAATCATTGCAATTATTTCACTAAAATTTTGTTGTCCCGGCATTATAAAACCAAGCCCGTTTAAATTATAATAAGGTGGACGAATATTTTTATTCGCATAGCGCTGCAAATGCTGCGGTATTGGTTTTCCGTCCATTTGCAGCGCTACCGTATGAGCTTTATTTCCGAGATGAAAAAAAGCGATTACCACAAAATCGGCTACTGCTGCAGTTCCTGAAATATGACACGTACGTGACATTACAGCCACACCACCACTTGTAATACCTGACGCTGAGCAAACCATACTTAACCCATAAAAAGTTTTAGCCAATGGGTCTTGCGTCATACCATACTTTATTGCCGAACTTCCCCCGGTGTAGAGGCCTATAGTTACTAGCCACTAGGGCGGCATTTGAAGTTATTCCGGCTTGAGTTGTACCAAGTAACATAGTAAGACGTGTTGTCAGTTTATATTTGCTAAAAGCAATGTCTCCTATTGGTACTATTAAACGTATTTGTTGACCAGGTACTATGTCTCCAGCACCAGCATCGGCCATCGCTTTTAACTTATGACCCCAAGCTAATCCTTGTTCATAAGCAATTCTTGCAACTTCTTTTTCAGCTGCAGTAAAATTGTCTGGCATAAGAAAACTTTAAAATAATATAAAATAAAATAGAGATATTTTTGAGAGTCAATAGAAGAATTGGACTCTTGAGATTTGGAACTGACTCGAATTCCTAGATACCACGTCAAACCATCGAAATTAAAGGTATTTGTTTATCTTAAGATAAACAAATACGATAAAAGATTCCTGGAGATAAATCTATTTCAGCTAACAAATCAAAAATGGGTACTTCGGGTTCATAATAAATTTCTAAAATTCGTTTATGAATTCGAATTTCGAAATGTTCTCTTGAATCTTTGTCAACATGGGGTGATCTTAATACACAATAAATTCGTTTCGAAGTTGGTAATGTAACGATTCCCATAGAATTTAACGCTATCTTACTTAAAATATTCGTAATTTTTTGGCATGAAGAAACTAAAAGTTCATGATTAAAAGATTCTAATCTTACACGAATTTTTGCATTCGGTTTTATTTCCATAAAAATTTTTAATTATTTAACGATTTTAGAAACTACACCTGCTCCAATAGTACGACCACCTTCACGAATAGCAAACCGCATACCTTCTTCAATTGCAACAGGATAAATCAATTCAGCGGTCATTTTAATACGATCCCCTGGCATTACCATTTCAACCATTGATCCATCATCTGATGTAAATTGAGTAATTGCACCTGTTACATCGGTTGTTCGAACATAAAACTGAGGTCGGTAACCTGTAAAAAATGGAGTACTACGACCACCTTCGGCATTTGTTAAAACATATACTTCTGATTCAAACGTGGTATGTGGAGTAATTGTACCGGGTTTGGCTAATACCATACCACGCTCAATGTTGTCACGTGTTACACCACGTAATAAAATTCCAACATTATCACCAGCAAAACCTTCAGTTAACGTTTTTTGGAACATTTCAATTCCAGTAATTGTTGTTGTTTGAGTTTCACTAATACCTACAATTTCAATATTGTCACCTACTTTTACAATTCCACGTTCAATACGGCCTGTTGCAACAGTCCCACGACCGGTAATTGAGAAAACATCTTCAACAGCCATTAAGAAGGTTTTTTCAGTATCCCGTTCCGGAGTAGGAATATATTGATCCACAGCATCCATTAATGCAAAAATTTTATCAACCCATGGATTATCACCACGTTTAATAGCTGGATTTGAAGAAATTGCTTCGATTGCTTGTAATGCAGATCCTGGACAGATTGGAATATCTTCACCTGGAAAGTCATAAGTAGACAATAATTCACGAACTTCTAGTTCTACTAATTCTAATAGTTCATCATCATCTACTTGATCTTGTTTATTTAAAAATACAACAATATCTGGAACCCCAACTTGTTTTGACAATAAAATGTGTTCACGAGTCTGTGGCATTGGTCCATCAGCAGCTGAAACTACTAAAATTGCACCATCCATTTGGGCAGCGCCAGTAATCATATTTTTTACATAGTCTGCGTGACCTGGACAATCTACGTGAGCGTAATGACGATTTGCTGTTTCATATTCAACGTGTGCAGTATTAATTGTAATACCACGTGCACGTTCTTCTGGTGCACCATCAATATCCGAATACTCCTTAATTGTAGCAAAGCCTTCTAATGATAATGTAGCAGTGATTGCTGCAGTTAACGTTGTTTTTCCGTGATCTACGTGTCCAATAGTACCAATATTAACGTGCGGTTTTGTACGTTCAAACTTTTCACGTGCCATTATAAAATTCCTTTAAGTTTTTAAAAATTACAATTCAGTTTTAAGCTTTTAGCGAGATAAATTTAAATTATTAATTAAATTTGGAATTAGTATCTAAAATGTGCAAAAGCTTTATTTGCTTCGGCCATTTTATGAGTTTCTTCCTTTTTTTTAATAGTATTACCAATTTCGTTAGCTGTGTCAATAATTTCATTAGCTAATTTAATAGACATACTTCGGCCAACTCGTTGATGTGCGTATCGAATAATCCAACTTAGAGATAAATTTGTTGCTCTAAAACCATTCACTTCAATAGGGACTTGGTAAGTCGAACCTCCAATTCTTCTAGCTTTAACTTCAACAATCGGACTAGCTTTTCGAATTGCTTTTTCAAATATTTCTAATGGATCTTTATTTGTTTTCTTTTTTATAATCTCAAAGGCTTCATATACAATATTTTTTGCAATTGTTTTCTTTCCTGATTTTAAAATTCGTGTAATAAGTAAATTAACTAAATAACTATTATAGACAGAATCGGCTTCTGGAAAACGTTTTTTTGAAATATTTCTACGTGACATAAATATATTTGATAAATATTCTACTAAATTAAATAAAATAAAAGCTATACTTTAAATACCTTTTATTTTATAAAACGATAATTCATTAAGATTTTGGTTTCTTAACACCATATTTGGAACGACCTTGAGTTCTAGCTTTAACCCCTCCGGTATCTAATGCACCACGAATAATATGATATCGAACACCAGGTAAATCTTTAACTCGACCACCTCGAATTAAAACAACTGAATGCTCTTGCAAATTATGTCCAATACCAGGAATATAAGCAGTTACTTCAAATCCCGAAGTTAATCTAACTCTGGCAACTTTTCGAATCGCGGAATTCGGTTTTTTAGGTGTAGTCGTATAAACTCGTGTACAAACTCCACGTCGTTGAGGGCAATTAACAAGGGCTGGTGACTTCGTTTTTTTTTTAATTTGTACACGTTTTGAACGAACTAATTGTTGTATAGTTGGCATAAAAATTTAAAACTGTTTTTTAATAAATTTTACAAATTATTGATCTGTTGAATTTAAACCATATTTTTTCAGAAATCGTTCAACTCGACCTTCACTATCAATTACAACTTGCGATTTTGTGTAAAAAGGATGATTTCCTAACCATGTATCACTTTGCAATTCACTTCTTGTAGAACCAACCAAAGCAATTGGTTTTCCATTAGATAAAACTAGTGTATTTTGAAACCATTTAGGATGTATATTAGATTTTGGCATATTATAATAAAGTTTAACGTTTTGAATATTGCGGAGCTTTTCGTGCTTTTCGTAAACCATATTTTTTGCGTTCTTTAATTCGTGAATCACGCGTTAAAAATCCAAATGGTTTTAAGATCGCTCGATTTTGATTATCCATTTTACATAATTTTCTTGCAACTCCTAGTTGAATAGCTTGAGTTTGACCAGTAAGTCCACCACCGTTTACAAGTGCTACAATATCAAATTGTTTTTCTAAGTTGAGAACTTTTAAAGGTGCCCAAATTTTATTTAAATAGGTATCATTGTATTGTAAATATTTAGTTCCAGAAACTTTATTAATAGTTACCTTTCCTTCCCCACGAATAAGAAAAACTCTCCCAATAGCTTGTTTTCGTTTTCCAAGACCAATATTATCTTTTTGAAAAATTAATTCTGCCATAATTCTATTTATTATATTTCATATTGTTTGCTTAAATTATTTGTTAGTAGCTAATTCAACATTTGAGTATAAATTAGTAATATCAATCTGAATGGGATTTTGAGCTTGATGTAGATGTGTTTGATAGTTATAAATTTTTAACCGTTTCATTAATCTTTTTGTTTCTGTTTTGGATAACATTCTTTTAATTGCTCTCTCAACGGTTAATTTTGAAAGGCAATCCGATACATTTTTTATTTTCAATGAGTGCCCTGGTCGTCCAGGATTGTAAACAAGGTAATGTTTAGTTTGTTGATTGATAATTATTGAATCAGTATTAATTAAAATTATATAGTCACCTGTATCAACGGAGGGATGATATTGCGCTTTTATTTTACCTTTTAATAAGCTAGTAATAATTGTTGCTAATCTCCCTAAACTTTGTCCTTTACAATCAATAAGATACCAATTACGATTTTTGTAATTTTTGGTTGGTAAAAATGTTTTATTAAGTGAATTCATAATTTTTTTTATAAAATATATAAAAAGAGCATTAATTATTTCAAAATAATACCTAATTTATTTTTTAATGTTGAAAAAACTTCATCTGCTGACTTTTGCCCAAAATTTTTAAGTTCTTGTAATTTTTTTGGAGAATATTGTAACAAATCTCCAACAGTATTGATATGAGCTTTTTTTAAACAATTATATGCTCGAACAGATAATTGTAACTCTTCAATTGCAATATTGGTATATGGTTCAATATTTATTGAAAAAGTTGTTGGTTCTAATTTACGAGTTTCATTTGTATCTTTATTCTCGAGCAATAAAGTAAATAAATCAATAGTAATTTGAGCTGCAGATCGCAGAGCTTCATGTGGAGAAATACTCCCATTTGTCCAAATCTCCAAAAAAACTCGTTCAGTTACATTATTAGAATTATCGTAAACATTTTCTATTTTAAAATCGACTTTTTGAACAGGCATGAAAATAGTATCAAGTTGTAAATAATTTTCATTTTCTTCCAAAAAACTTTGAGAGGCTAATTTATAACCTGTTCCATATTCAAATTTAAATTCAATTTCCAAAATATTAGAAGTAGAAATGGTCATGATATAATGATTAGAATTTACAATTTCTAAATTCGACGGTAACTGAATTAAATCGCCCGTAACTACCGCTGGTCCTTGAATCTTTAAACACCCAAACTCTGTAGTTTTTGTTTTACTTTTAAAAACAATTCCTTTTAAATTTAATAAGATTTCAAGTATATCTTCTCGAACACCAGGAATCGTTGAAAATTCATGACTTACCCCAGCAATACGAACTGCCGAAATGGCAACTCCACCTAAATCATTTAATAGTACTCGGCGTAATTGATTACCAATTGTAATACCTTGTCCTGGTTGCAAAGAATTGATTAAAAATTGTCCATGACAAGTACCTGATTCAATATTTTCTGATTTAAGACACTTAATGGAAATGTTATTCATAGTTTCATTTAAAAAATAGAAAGTTTAAACTCGACGTCGTTTTGGCGGTCTACATCCATTATGGGGAACTGATGTTATATCTTGAATTGCTGTTATTTCAAATCCTGCACCTTCAATTGCTCGAATAGCTGTTTCTCTACCTGATCCTTGTCCTTTTAATAGAATTTCAACATTTTTCATGCCAGTACCTAAAGCGTCTAATGCTGCTTTTTCAGCTGCCGTTTGGGCAGCAAATGGTGTACTTTTACGTGCACCTTTAAATCCCGAACTTCCGGCTGAAGCCCATGAAATAGTATCACCAGTTAAATTGGTAATTGTTACAATTGTGTTATTAAATGTTGATTGAATATGAACAACCCCACTTGTAAAACTATTTTTATTTTTTTTAGTCGCTGATTTTCTAGGGGTTTTTGCCATATAAAAAATTTTAAATAACTTGAAGATGATTACAAATAACTTTTTTATTTCTTACCAGTAACAGTTTTCTTTGCTCCACGTCGGCTACGAGCATTTGTTCGAGTCCGTTGACCACGAACAGGTAAACTATTTCGATGTCGTTTTCCTCGATGACAATTTATTTCATTTAATCGTTTTATATTTAAACTATTAAATCTTCTTAAATCACCTTCTAATTTTAAATCTATTTCATCTAAAGTTTGACGTAAAGCTAGTGTTTGATCTATCGTTAAATCATAAACTCTTGTCTCAGGATTAATATTTGCAATTTCAATAATTTTTTTTGCAGATGTAAGTCCAATTCCATGAATATAGATAAGAGCATATGCAATTTTTTTATTTCTTGGTAAATCAATACCAACTAATCTTACCATTTTTTGAACTCCTTTATTATCCTTGACGTTGTTTATGTTTTGGATTTTTACAAATTACCATAATTCTACCATGTCTTTTGATTATTTGACATTTATCACACATTTTTTTCACGGAAGGTCGAACTTTCATTTTTAAATTTTTTAATAATAATTTTTATTTTATTGATATTTATTGTTATAAACATTCGAATAGTAAATGTTATTAATTTCACGAATTAAATCTAATATTACGCCGGCTAAAATTAATAACGAAGTTATACTTAATCCATTTAAACCAGTAATATTTAATGTGGATTCAATAAAATTAGGTACCACAGTTAAAATAGCTAGCATTGTTGCACCTATTAATGTTATTCGTTTTATAACTTTTTTTAAATAAAAAGTAGTTTGTAGTCCCGGTCTTACGCCTGGAATTGTTACTGCCATTTTTTGAAGTTGATCTGAAATATCTTTTGGATTTAAAACAATCGCTGAATAGAAAGAGCTAGATAGCAAAATTAATCCAAAATAACCAATCCAATAAATAAATTTAAAGGATTGAAGAAAATTTAACCACTGAAATAGGCCTAAATTAATAATGTAATTTGGAATTACTAAAATAGACGTTGTTAAAATAATAGGCATTACTCCTGCTTGATTAAATCGTAGTGGAAGATAATAATTATTGACTACATCTTGTAATGACGATTGATTTAACTGTTTTGATGAAATTAAAGGAATTTTTCGAATACCTTCTTGTAACAACACAATTCCATATAACGAAGTAAAAAGTAATAAACCAATACTTAATCCTGAAAGAATAGTAAAATTTTCACTATTTTGGATAATCAATTTTTTAAAAAGATTAGGTAAATTTGAAATAATATTAGTATAAATTAATAATGAAGAACCATTTCCTAATCCATAATCTGTAATTAATTCACTTAACCATAAAACTATCATAGCTCCAGTCGTTAACCAAAGAATTATTTCGGCTGCTAAACCATAATTCCAGTCAAATAATATTTGTCTTAAATAAAATGCAACTCCAATACTTTGAATAATAGCCCAAATAAGAGTGATAAAACGTGTTAAACGACTAATAGACCTACGACTTTGAAACTCACCTTCTTTCTGTAATTTTGCAAGTTTTGGAGAAAATCCAAGTAATAATTGAACAAAAATAGTCGCATTAATGTAAGGAAAAATATTTAACATAAATAATCCAATTACAAACGTATTATCGCCTGAAAAGGTACTTATTAAATTTTTAGCGGCTGAATGTCGTTGAATATAAAATGCTAAATCACTATGATTTATTCCTGGAACAGGAATAAATGTTCCAACTCGAATTAATAAAACTATTCCAAGACTTAATAATAAGCGATTTAATAAAACATCTATAATTTCTTTAGTAATTTTCACCGTTTTATTTTTTTAATTTTTAAAAAATTATTTTAATTTAAATTACGTTTTTCTGCCACTTGTAATTTAGTAGTTAAATTTTGTAAAGCACAAATTGTTGCACGCGCATTATTTAACAAGCTATCAGATCCTAATTGTTTTGCAATTACATTTTTTACACCTGCGGCTTCTAATACAATACGAGCTGCACCACCAGCAATTACACCCGACCCTTCAATTGATGGACGGACAATTATTTTACAAGCACCAAAGTTTCCAACTACATGATGTGGAATACTTAATGATTTTGTTAATGGCAATTCGATCAAATTTTTATAAGCATCTGTTTTTGATTTTTTAAATGCATTTACTACATCATCAGCTTTTGCAACACCAACTCCAACTTTTCCAGTTTCGTCTCCAATAACTACAATTGCTCGAAAACTTAACTTTTTACCACCTTTAGTAACTTTTGAAACCCGACTAATTTTGATTAATCGTTCTACAAATTTTGGTTCTTGAATATTAGAATTACGTCGAGAATTTTTTTTTAACTTATTTATTTTTTTTAAATCATTATTCATAAAATATATTTAATTTATCTATTTAGATACAAATTTGAATTTAAAATTGTAAACCACCTGATCTTGTACCATCTGCTAATGCTTTTACACGTCCATGATATAAATAAGGACCACGATCGAAAACAATTTTGGTAATATTTTTTTTTAAACTTAGCTGAGCTAATTTTTCTCCCATAAGTCTTGAAGCATCACAAGTACGCCCGGTTACTAAACGAAGTTTAATAGATCGATCTAAAGTTGAACAAGATAACAAGGTTTTAGAATTAGTATCATCAATAATTTGTGCATAAATATGCTGATTAGATCGATAAACAGATAATCGAGGGCGTTCCATTGTTCCTTTAACAGTACCTCTTAATGCTTCACGTTTAAATTTTTTATACTTATTAGGTTTTAGCTTTTTGTTTTTATTTTTTAATTTTAACAAAGTTTTTTTTGACAATTTCATAGTTCTAATTTTTAAATTTTTAAAATTATGATAGCATTATAATGATCTATTTCCCAGCTTTTCCAACTTTACGAATAATCTGTTCGTCTTTATATAAAATTCCTTTACCTTTATAAGGTTCTGGACGTCGCCAAGCCCGAATGTTTGAAGCAAATAAACCTAACTTTTCTTTATCACATGATTTTAAATTAATAGTGGTATTTTGAACCACTTCAATATAAATAACATCTGGAATATTAATTTTAACTGGATGACTGTATCCTAAACTTAAAACAATTTCTTGTCCTTGAACAAGTGCGCGATAGCCGACTCCTTTTAAAAGTAAAGTTATTTGAAATTGTTCCGAAACTCCAATAATCATATTATGAATCAATGTTCGGTACAAACCATGTAATGAACGACAATGTCCTAGTTCCTTTTTTAAACTTACTTTTAAAATTCTTTTATCTTGTTGAAGTTGAATTGTATTTGGAATTTTTGTTTGTAAAGTTCCAAATTTTCCTTTAACAGTAATTTCTGAATTACTATAATTGACATCCACATTTTCTGGAATAGTAATTGGTAATTTTCCTATACGTGACATTTTACAGACTCCTTATTTACCAAATATAACATAAAACTTCACCACCAATCCCTAATTCTTTAGCTTTTATATTAGTTATTACACCTTTAGATGTCGACAGAATTGCGATTCCTAAATTATCTAAAACTCTGGGTAACTCTTTTGAATTTGCATAAACCCGCAAACCAGGCTTACTTATTCGTTTAATTTCACTTATAACGGATTTTCTTAATTTCCCAGTATATTTTAATGAAAGTAATAAATACTCTCTTTTATTTTCCTGATAGCTTTCAAAATCTTCAATGAATCCTTCTTCTTTTAAAATAGTCGCAATAGCCAAAGACATTTTTGTAACAGGAATTTGTACAATTTGATGCTTTACCAGATGAGCATTTCTAATTCTTGTTAACATATCTGAAATAGTATCAGTTCCCACAATTATCTCCTTATCAAATATATTTTTTCTATAATTATTCTTGTGACCAACGTTTTCGTTTGAAATGTTTTTTTTTATCCCAAACTTGATTAATTTCAGAAAACGAAGAGTATTTTTCGTAATAACCAGAATCATTTAATGGAAATCTTAAAAATTTAAATAAAATCATTCCATTTAAAATTTTGTCCATTGATTTTGAATTATATTTTGGAGAAGCTTGCTCCAAAACGATCGTAATAGTAATACCACGATTTTGATCAACGTCATCGTAATTAACTTCTGGAAAAATTAATTGCTCCTTTAAACCAAATGTATAATTTCCAGCTTTATCAAAATTTCGTAAAGATAATCCTCGAAAATCGCGGATTTGACTAAAAGTAAAGAATAATAGTTTGATTAAAAAGGCATACATTTTTTCTCCTCTTAATGTTACAGTTAATCCTAACTCCATATTTTCACGAATTTTAAAGCCTGCAATAGCTTTTTTAGATCTCGTAATAATTGGTTTTTGTCCAGTAATAGTTTCGAATTCTTCAATATTTTTTTTTAAAATATTAGTATTCTGAGCTGCTAATCCAAGTCCTCGATTAATTTGAATTTTTTTTAGCTTTGGAACTGTATGTGGATTTCTAAATCGAGAAGGGCTATTTTTCATTAAAATAGCCTTAATTCCTTCTTCATACTCTTTTTTTATATCTTCAAGTAAGTTATGGATGTCAGCAATTTCCTCTAATGAATGTTGATTTAGCATATTAAGATACTTCTTTTAAATTTAGTTTGACATTTGAGTGATGAATAGGTGCTTCAAATTGTTTAATCTCACCTATTTCATTATCTGTATTTGGTTTAACGTGTTTAAATTTAAAATTAATTCCTTGGACAATAATTTTTCCAGTTTTTCGATTAATTTTAATAATTTTGCCTGTTTTATTTTTATGAAAACCTGAAATAATTTTTACTTGCTCACCTATCTTAACAGGTATATATATTATTTTTTTTGACATTTTATAAAACCTCCGGTGCTAAGGATACGATTTTAGAAAAATTCTTATCACGAATTTCTCGAGCTACAGGACCAAAAACTCTTGTACCCCGAGGATTATTCTCTGTATTAACTACTACTGCTGCATTATCATCAAATCTAATATACATACCATCTTGTCGACGTATTGTTTTTTTAGTTCGAACAACAATTGCTTTTACTACATCAGAACGTTTAATAGGCATATTGGGCATCGCTTCTTTAACAACAGCAATTATCGTATCACCGATTTCTGCATATTTTTTGTTACCACCTAATATTCTAATACACATTACTTTTTTCGCACCCGTATTATCTGCTACTGTTAAAATTGTTTGAGGATAAATCATAAAATAATATTTAACTTATTAACGATGATTTTGAAAGAATTTCAACTAACTTCCAACGTTTTCTTTTACTTAATGGTCGACATTCTTGAACTAAAACTTGATCACCAATATTCCCTATTTCTTTTTCATCATGAACTACATATTTTTGACTTTTTACTACAGTTTTAGAATAAATTGGATGGGGATATCGGTTTTCAATTTTTACGACAATAGTCTTTTGCATTTTATTACTAATTACAATACCAATTTTTTGTTTGACTAGCATTTTAAACTTTTTAATTTGTAATTATTTATTAATTTCTTCTTTTTGCTCTAAATTCGCTAACCGTGAAGTTAAAAGTGTTTTTAATTGAGCCAAGCGACGTTTAGTATGTTTTATTTCATGAGATTGAAAAGTTTGACGTGTAGCTTTTTTAAAACGTAAATTAAATAATTCAGTTTCAGTTTCAATAATCACTTTAAAAATATCTGAAGTTGAAAGTGAAATAATCTCAGTAAATTGAGGTAGACTCATCTTTTATTTAATAACTATTTTTATTAATAAATTTTGTTTTTAATGGTAATTTATAAGAGGCTAAACTTAATGCAGCCTTCGCTACTTCTTCTGGAACAGAACTAATTTCAAATAAAATTGTCCCAGGTTTTACTATGGCTACCCAATAATCTACAGCCCCTTTACCGGAACCCATTCGTGACTCCGCAGCACGAGCAGTAACAGTTTTATCAGGGAAAATTCTAATCCATAATTTTGCTCCACGTTTAGTATAACGTGTAATTGTTCGTCTAGCTGCTTCAATTTGGCGTGAAGTAATCCAGTTTGGTTCTAGTGCTTGTAAACCGAAATTACCGAAGCAAAGTTCATTTCCACGTCCTGCTTTACCTCGCATACGTCCACGATGATATTTTCTATATTTTGTTCTTTTTGGACTTAACATAACAAATTAATTTAATAAAAATATACTTTTTCTTAACCAATTATTTATTTAGAAAAAATTTCACTTTTAAATAACCAAACTTTGATTCCTAAAACTCCATAAATAGTATTGGCTTCTGTTGTTGCATAATCAATATCAGCACGTAAAGTTTGTAACGGAACTCGCCCTTCTCGAGTCCATTCACTTCGAGCAATCTCAGCTCCATTTAAACGTCCTGAAACTTGAATTTTAATTCCATTTACATTTTGTTTCTGCGCTCTTTGTAATGCGTCACGAATAGCACGTCTAAATGCAATTCGTTTTTCTAACTGTTCCGCAACTAAAGCAGCAAGAAGATTAGCATCTACATCAACGTTTTCAACTTCAAAAACTTTAATTTTAAGTTGACGATTTGATGATAATATTTTTTTAATATTGTTTAATATATTTTCAAGTCCAGTTCCCAAATCCCCTACTAATATTCCAGGTTTTCCGGTTTCAATAGTTAACTGGATTTGATTATTTAATCCGTTTCGATAAATTTTAACATTTGAAATATTATTTGGTTTGCCAACGCTATTAATATAAGTTCTAATTTTATCGTCTTCTTCTAAAATATTTCCATATTGATTAAAATTAGCATACCACATAGATTTATGTTCTTGGGTAATACCTAATCTAAATCCTAAAGGATGTGTTTTTTGACCCATAGAATTAATCCTTTTAATTTAAAATCATAAATTTTTTTCTTTCATAACAACCGTAATATGAGAAGTCGGTTTTAATATTTTGTATGCTCGTCCTTGAGCACGTGGGCGAATTCTTTTTAATTTTGGTCCCTCATCTGCAAAAATTTCGTCAATGATTAATTTTTTTTTATCTAATCCATAATTATGTTTTGCATTTGCTGCTGATGAATGAACTGCTTGCCAAACCGGACCAACAGCATCATAAGGTAAGAATTCTAAAATCATCAATGCTTCTTGATACGATCGACCTCGAATTTGATCTACTACTCGTCTAATTTTCTGCGGAGACATTCGAATATATTTTGCTACTGCTTTTACTGATTGCGAATTTACCATAACTAATTCTTTTTAATATGTAGTTTTTTTAATAAAAGATAATTTTATTTAAACACTTTTAGATAAAATTAGAAATTTACCACAATGATTCTTCCTTTTTAATAGGTATATTTTTTTTATATAAAACTTTAATTGTTATATAACTAAAAAGCTCAAAGTTTTGACAATTATTCGTCAAAAATTTATTTACTTTTGACACTTCACTAATATAAATCTCATGAATCCAAATATCAAAAAAATTAATAGAAAGATTATTTTGTAATGCTAGGACAGGCGAATATAGAATTGCTAAAAGATTATCCCGTTCGATTGGATTTAATTTCAATAGATATAAAATATCATCAATTGCATAATAAAGATATTTATTTTGAAAACTGTTTAATAAAATTTTTGTAATTGAAGATAATTTTCGTTCGTATTTTATTTGGAAAGTTTTAGATGTAATTTCATTTGAATTCGGATATGGAAGTGGTTTTCCCTCACTTTGATTACTTAATTTTCGTTTTTTGGTGATCGAAAATTCTTCTTTACATCTACATTCAATTTCGTATAAAATTCTATTCATTAGTTTTCTTGAATTAGCGTTTTGATTTTCTATCAGCTTTAATATGGGTTTTAAAATTTCTTGTGGATACAAATTCCCCTAATTTATGTCCAACTAATTGATCGGAAATAAAAATAGGGACATGTTGTTTACCATTGTAAACGGCAATTGTAAATCCAACCATACTAGGTAAAATAGTAGAAGATCTAGACCAAGTTGTAATTGTGTCTTTTTTACCTGCTAAATTCATTTTATGAATTTTTTTTAACAAATGATAAGCAATAAACGGGCTTTTTTTTAATGATCTTGGCATCTTTAAAATATTTATTTTAATATATTTAATAATGATTTAAACACGTCGACGAAGAATGTAAGCATTACTTAATTTTTTTCTTCTTCTTGTTTTCATCCCTAATGCTACTTTACCCCATGGAGTTAATGGGTGAGTTCGACCAATTGGTGTTCGTCCTTCACCCCCACCATGTGGATGATCACATGGATTCATTACTGAACCACGAACTGTTGGGCGTTTTCCTAACCAACGTGTTCTTCCAGCTTTACCACTTTGAACTAAAAATGCATCATTATTACTAACTTCACCAATTGTGGCAAAACATTCTTTACGAAGTAATCTTATTTCTTTAGATGGTAATCTTAAAGTAATATAATCTCCTTCTTTTGCTAAAATTCGTGCTGCTGTTCCACCTGCGCGAACAAGTTGACTACCTTTATTTGGAATAAGTTCAATATTATGGATGGCAAACCCTAATGGAATTTCTGTTAATGGTAAAGAATTTCCAATATTTAGTGGAGAACCAGAACCTGAACTAATATTATCACCAATATTTAAATTTTTTGGATGTAAAATGTAACGCTTTTCACCATCTATATAATGAATCAATGCAATTCGTGTATTTCTATTTGGATCATATTCAATCGCTGCTACGATTCCATTAACTCCAAATTTATTACGTTTAAAATCGATAAGTCGATAACGTCTTTTATGACCTCCACCCCGATGACGAATGGTAATAACTCCTCGATTATTTCGTCCTTTACTACGATGATTTTTTTGAATTAAACTTTTTTCTGGTTTAGCTTTTGTAATTTCAGTAAAACCTGAAAGTGCTCGGTTCCGTGTACCTGGTGTATATGATTTGTAAAGACGGATACTCATAAACGGTATTTTTTTTATTTATTAATTTTCAGTAAATAAGTTTATTACATCGCCCTCGGCTAACCTTACAATTGCTTTCTTATATTGTGGTTTCCATCCAATATATTTACCTATACGTTTTTTTTTACGTGGAAGACGACATGTATTCACTTTGATAACTTTTACGTTAAATAAATATTCAATAGCCACTTTAATTGTAATTTTATCAGAGTAACGATCAACCATAAAACTGTATTGATTGTTTTCTAAAAGTCTTGTTGCTTTATCTGTAATAATAGGATATTTGATAATTTGAATATTATTACCAGAAAAATTTGAAGAATTAATCACAATAAATCTCCTTTATATCATTTATTGCTAATGGTGTTAATATAATTTGTTTTGCTTTTAATAAACTCAAAGTATTTAAGTTTGAAGCCGAAATTAATTCCACATTTTTAAGATTTTGTGTTGATAATTTTAATGATACTGTTTTTTTCGAAACAATTACCAAAACTTTTTGATCTAAATTAATCGTGCAATCCTTACAAATTTTTAAAAATTTTTTTGTCTTCGAGTCACTTAATTTATTTTCTAAATTATCAATAATTAAGATATTATTTTTTTTGCTGTATAACAAAGTTTGTAAAGCTAATCGACGTTCTTTTTTATTGAATTTTAAAGATACTGTTTTTGGTTTGGGACCAAAAGTTACACCTCCACCTTTCCATAAAGGTGAACGGTTTGAACCAGCTCGAGCACGTCCAGTACCTTTTTGTTTCCATGGTTTTCGACCACCACCTCGAACTTCACTTCGAGTTTTTGTTGAAACAGTTCCTTGTCGTTGACAACTTTGATGTCTTAAAAGATCTTTATGTACTAGATAATTTCCAGATTTTTCAAGAACATTTAGTTTCAATTCCTGAGTAGAATCTAAAGGCTTTCCTGTTATATCTAACGGAGTATATTTTATAAATTTTTGAACAGTCATACTTGATTTTACTAATATTCAATGTTTACTTTAGTCTTGTTTGTTCAGATGGAACAATACTTAATAAATTTCCTGGCTTTCCTGGAACAGATCCTTTTATCACTAAAATATTTTCTTCTAGATTTAATTGAATCACTTTAAGTTTTTTAATTGTTGTGATTTTATTTCCTAACTGACCAGCCATTTTTTTTGCAGGTAAAACACGACCCGGGGTTGTTCCCATACCAATAGATCCTGGTTCACGATGATTTTTAGAACCATGCGTCATTGGTCCACGTGCAAAATTATGACGTTTTTGAAGTCCCGAAAAACCTTTTCCAATGTTTTTACCTTTTATATTTACAGTTTGTCCTGGTGAAAATAAATCGACTTTTAAAACTTGTCCAACTTCGAATTCACTTTTATTATTTATACGAAATTCTTTTAAATATTTTAATGCCGGAATATTCGATTTTTGTAAATGACCTAATTCAGCTTGAGTCAATGCCTTATTTGATACATTACTATAACCAATTTGAACAGCATTATATCCGTCTATATTTTCTCTTTTTACTTGTGTGATAATACATGGTCCAACTTTTAAAATTGTAACTGGAATAATCTTACCAGATTCATCAAAAATCTGCGTCATACCTATTTTATTGCCTAATAACCCTATACTCACAATAGTTCTCCCAATATTTTTATCTTTAATCAACACTGCAGATTTTTTTAGTATTAAATAAACTAATTTTAATTAGTAAATGTTGAATGTAGCGTAAAAAAAATCTGGAAATTTGTCTATATATGACAATTGTATACTGTTATAATATATATATATACGGATCTTAGGTTTTAAGTAAATAATTTTGTTTTATTATAATTTATAATAAAAAGATTTTTAATAATAAAGGAAAAAAGGAAATGGCAAAAGTTGTAGGAATTGATTTAGGAACAACAAATTCGGTAGTAGCAGCAATTGAAGGTGGTCAACCAAGTGTAATTATAAATGCAGAAGGTTTAAGAACAACTCCTTCTATTGTAGCTTATACTAAAAAACAAGAATTATTAGTTGGTCAAATTGCAAAACGACAAGCAGTTATTAATCCAGAAAATACATTTTTCTCTGTTAAACGTTTTATTGGTTCAAAAGAAAGTGAAATTTCAACAGAAGCTAAACAATTACCTTATCAAGTAACAAAAGATTCAAATGATAATATTAAAGTTAAATGCCCAGCGTTAAGTAAAGAATTTAGTCCTGAAGAAATTTCAGCACAAGTTTTACGAAAATTAATTAACGACGCAACAACTTATTTAAGTCAAGAAGTAACTCAAGCTGTTATTACTGTACCTGCTTATTTTAATGATTCTCAACGACAAGCAACAATGGATGCTGGAAAAATTGCGGGTATTGAAGTTTTAAGGATTATTAATGAGCCAACAGCTGCATCACTAGCCTATGGTTTAGATAAAAAACAGAATGAGACAATTCTAGTTTTTGATCTAGGGGGTGGTACATTTGATGTTTCGATTTTAGAAGTTGGGGATGGTATTTTTGAAGTTCTATCAACTGCTGGTGACACAAATTTAGGTGGTGATGATTTTGATAAAGTTTTAGTTAATTGGTTAATGAATGACTTTAAAGAAAAAGAAAATATTAATTTATCGAATGATATTCAAGCGTTACAGCGCTTAACTGAAGCTGCTGAAAAAGCCAAAATGGAATTGTCAACGGTTGAAAAAACAAATATTTCTTTACCATTTATTACTGCAGATGCAACAGGACCAAAACATATTGATAAAGAATTAACACGAGAAACTTTTGAAAAACTATGCGAAAATTTAATTTCTCGTTGTCGTATTCCAGTTGAAAAAGCATTAAACGATGCACGTTTAGATAAATTGGACATAAATGAAGTTGTATTAGTTGGTGGGTCAACCCGTATTCCTGCTATTCAAGCACTAGTGCAATCTTTAACTGGTAAAAAACCAAATCAAACAGTTAATCCCGATGAAGTAGTTGCAATTGGTGCAGCTATTCAAGCTGGTATTTTAGCAGGTGAAATTAAAGATATTTTATTATTAGATGTAACACCATTATCATTAGGAGTTGAAACACTTGGTGGTGTTATGACAAAAATTATTGGTCGAAATACAACAATTCCTGTGAAAAAATCAGAAATGTTTTCAACAGCTGTTGATAATCAAACAAATGTAGAAATTCATATTTTACAAGGTGAACGGGAATTAGTGGCTGGAAATAAGAGTTTAGGAAATTTTAGATTAGATGGGATTCCAGGTGCCCCACGAGGTGTTCCACAGATTGAGGTTACGTTTGATATTGATGTCGATGGTATTTTATCTGTTAAAGCAAAAGAAAAAGAAACGGGTGTTGAGCAATCTGTAACTATTCAAGGTGCTTCCAATTTAAATGAAAGTGAAGTTGAAAATATGTTAGCAGAGGCCGAAAAGTATGCCGCAGCCGATAAAGAAAAACGAGAAAATATTGATTTAAAAAATCAAGCAGAAACTTTATGTTTTGAGGCAGAAAAAGAACTTTCACTTTTAAAAGATAACATTTCAGCTATTAAAGAAGAAAATATTAAAAAATTAATTGAAAATATTAGACAAAATATTCAAGATAATCAGATTAATTCGTTAAAAGCTTCAATAGAAGATTTAAAAACAGTAATGAAAGATTTAATTGCAACCAAAGCTGATAATGAATCAAATTCGGATTCAATGTCAAATCTAAATGATTTGTAATTTTTTTTAATAAAACAACTTAAACGAATCTTAAGATTCGTTTAAGTTTAAAATATCATCAACAATAATACATTCAGTGGTTAAAATCATACTTGCAATTGACGTTGCATTTTGTAAGCCTGAACGAGTAACTTTAGCAGGATCTACGATTCCTTCTTCATACATATTTCCAAACGTATTTTTTGCAGCATTATAACCAATTTCAAATTCTTGTTCTTGAACTTTTTCAATTATAACTGGACCATTAATTCCAGCATTTTCTGCGATACGACGTAATGGTGCTAAAATAGCGCGAGATATGATTCTTGCCCCAATAAGTTCATCGTCTTTTAAATTATTTTTGGACCAAGTTACAAGATTTTCTGATAAATGTGTTAATGTAGCACCTCCACCTGGAACAATTCCTTCTTCAACCGCAGCTCTTGTTGCATTAATAGCATCTTCTAATCGTAATTTTTTATCTTTCATTTCTGTTTCAGTTACTGCACCAACTTTAATAACTGCAATTCCACCAGATAATTTAGCAATTCTATCTTGTAATTTTTCTTTTTCATAAGCGGTATCAGCTACATTTGCTTGTTTTCGCAATTGTTCACAACGTACTTTAATATCATCTAAAGTTTGACCGTTAGATACAATTGTTGTTGCATCTTTAGTAACAATTATTTGACGAGCTTGCCCTAATAAGTTAAGTTTAATATTATCTAAATTTAATCCAGCATCTTGTGTAATAACAGTTCCGCCTGTTAAAATAGCAATATCTGCTAACATTTGTTTTCGTAATTCTCCAAAACCGGGAGCGCGAATAGCAACAACATTCACAATACCACGTAATTTATTTAAAATTAATGTCGCTAAAGCTTCTTTTTCGACATCTTCAGCAATAATAAGGAGTGGGCGTTTTGTTTTTGTAATTTGCTCTAAAATAGGTAATAAATCTTGTTGAATTAAAGTAATTCTTTTATCTGTCAAAAGAATATATGGATTTTCATATAAGACTTCCATTTTATCTGTATTTGTTATGAAATATGGAGAAATAAATCCTTTTTCTAATTTCATTCCTTCTGTAATTTCAAGTTCGGTTATAATTCCCTTTCCTTCTTCTAAAGAAATAACTCCATCTTTTCCAACTTTAGCTAATGCATCAGCAATTAGAGAACCAATAACATCATCATTACCTGCTGAAATTGAAGCTACATGTCGAATAGATTGAATATCTTCAACTGGTTGAGCAAATTCATTAATTTGAGTTACTAAATATTGTGCTGCTTTCTCCATCCCTAATTTAATAGAAATCGGATTTGCACCAGCTGCAACATTTTTTAATCCTTCTTTAACCATAGCATATGCTAAAACTGTTGCTGTTGTTGTCCCATCACCAGCAACATCATTTGTTTTTGAAGCTGCCTGACGAATCAAAGAAACTCCAGTATTTTCTATATGATCTTTTAAATTAATTTCTTTTGCAATTGTAACTCCATCATTTACAATTTGAGGCGATCCATATGCTTTTTCTAATACGACATTTCTACCTTTTGGACCTAAAGTTACTGAAACAGCTTCAACCATTATTTCCATTCCCCGTTCTAAAGCACGTCTAGCATTATCTTGATATAAAATTTTTTTTGCCATGATTTTTTTTATTCTAAATAATTTTTCTAGAAGATAAACTATTACTGTAATTCAAGGATTATTAATTTTGCAACCTTAAAATTTAATTTTATTAATTTTTTTTACCTTTACTAAATAGAGGTAATTATAGTATTATCATTATTTAGAATTATATTTTGGGCTTGTAGCTCAGTGGACTAGAGCACGTGGCTACGAACCACGGTGTCAGGGGTTCAAGTCCCTTCTTGCCCAATATCCGTATTCTACCGTTTCTGCTTATAACTTATAGTTAATTTTGTATTGTGAGTTTGGGGTGTCGCCAAGTGGTAAGGCTGCGGACTTTGACTCCGCCATTCGTAGGTTCGAATCCTGCCACCCCAGTTCGACACTTTTAAACAAAAGAAATTAAGGATAAAATTATGGAAGCTAAAATTCAATTCATAAAAGGCCTCGATGAAAAAGTTTTACCTGATGTTCGTTTAACTCGATCACGAGATGGTAGTACTGGAACAGCAACATTTAGATTTAAAAATCCTAAGGTTTTAGACAAAAGTACTGCAAAAGAAGGCGAAATCACTGGAATGTATTTAGTAGATGAAGAAGGTGTTTTAGAAACAAAAGATGTAAATGCTCGGTTTATTAATGGAAAACCTGAAGCAATTGAATCGATTTATATTATGAAAAGTCCAGAAGCATGGGATCGATTTATGCGATTTATGGAAAGATATGGAAAAACAAATGGTTTAGTTTTTAGTAAAGCCACTTAAATAAAATAGCCAAGCTAATTAATTATAATTAGCTTGGCTATTAGATAATTCTATAATAATGTATAAAATTATCCTCCTCCAACAATTGTCACAATTTCAATTTGGTCTTGATCTTGAATAACAATCTTGTTCCAGTTTGTTTTATTACAAATTAATTTATTATGCTCTAAAACTAAAAGAGTATCCTCATAATTGAAATAATTAAATAAATCGAAAAGGTTTATATGTTGTCTTATATAGTAGGCTTCAGCATTTAATGTAAAATTTTTAATTTGAGTCATGATTTTTTCTTTAATTTTTAGTAAATACTCTAGACGTCTAATAATAATAACTGATAAGATATTAGTCAAGACAATATGGCGGGTGTGGCCAAGTGGTTAAGGCAGTGGGTTGTGGTTCCACCATTCGCCGGTTCAAGTCCGGTCACTCGCCCTTGTTGACCGTTTTCTATATTAATAATTAAATATTCTTAAAAAATTATTTATCAATTAAATCTATTTTATGTCGCGTTATCGAGGACCTAAATTAAAAATTAATAGACGATTAGGGCCATTACCAGGTTTAACAACTAAAAAATCAAGAAAATTGAATCGTCCAGGAAAAGATGGGAATTCTCCTGATAATGGTAAAAAATTAACCGAATATGGTATTCGGTTAGAAGAGAAACAAAAATTAAAATTTAATTATGGCTTGACGGAAAACCAATTATTTAGATACGTTAAAGAAGCTAGAAGACGAAAAGGTGTAACAGGCCTAATTTTACTTCAATTACTAGAAATGCGTCTAGATAGCATTTGTTTTACCTTAGGTTTTGCAAAAAGTGTTGCACAAGCGCGACAATTAGTAAATCACGGTCATATTAGAGTTAATAAGAAAGTTATTAATATTCCGAGTTTCCAATGTCGACTTAATGATGTTATTAATGTTAAAGAAAAGAGCACTTCTAAAAAGTTAATGACTAACAATATTAAAAATAATCAAGTAAAAGAACTCCCTTATCATTTAAAATTTGATGCGCTTAAACTAGAAGCGACTGTTTTAGATTACTGTGATAGAACTGATGTTCAGTTAAAATTAGATGAATTACTTGTAATTGAATATTATTCTCGTCGATAATGTAAATATATTAGATACTGCTTATTAGTAAAATAAAAAATTAATTTAGATATTATATTTATGTTAAAATTAAGACTAAAACGAATAGGAAGAAAACGGTCACCATCATATCGATTAGTTATTATGGAAAATTCTGCTAGACGTGATGGAAGACCGGTTGCAGAAGTTGGTTATTATGATCCAATTTCAAAAAAATATAATTTTGACACACATAATATTAAAAAATGGCTAACGTGTGGAGTACAGCCTACAAAGACGGTTTCAGGCTTATTAAAAAAAGCAGCTATTATTTAATTTAACTACATTTATATTTATAATTTAAATATATACGTTAAAGGAAGTATATATTTGTTATAATATTAAGCAAATTTATCTAATACTAAAAAGAATTATGTCACATTTCACACATATTAAAACCCGTTTTCAAAACTTATTTTATTTAGAAAAAGCTTTAAATAGATTAAACATTATTTCTAAACGAGAGTTAGCAAATTCAAATTTATTGCCTATTAATTTAGTTATTCCTCAATCCAATAGTTATGATATTGAATTTTGTTGGAATGGACAAGAATATGAACTAATAGTTGATAGGAGTTTCTGGAAACAACCTTATCCAGTTGAAAATTTTATCGATAAGATTGCACAACAATATGCAGGTGAAGTTGTTATTGGGGAAAGTCAAAAAATAGGTTTCCAACCAGTTAGATATCAACAAAATTCTGACGGATCAAATACATTAGTTTTAGAACGTTGGAATACTGACAACTAATCATAGTTTTTATATCTCAATCTTGTTTGTTAGAGTTTAAAAAAACTTTTTGTTAACAAAATTAATTTTGTTAACAAAATTTACTTTCTACCTTTTGTTAAATCTTATTAATAAAAATGTTAAAGAAGCTGGACGAGGGTTCCCCCTGGAATATTATCCGGGAGAATATCTAACAAGGCGTGAAGCTGAACGAAACCGAAAAAAATTTTATATTTCAATGGTTTTCTTAGTAACCATTACGGTTGCGGTGAACATATCTACGTCGGAGGTAGTAAGTTTGGGGACACAGACTACTCCTGTTCACAAATTACAATCAACACCAACATATCCTAAGGTTGTTGATAGTCAAACTGAGCAGGATTTCAGAACTCATTCTGAAAAAGTTGTAAATGATTTAAGGGGCGGAAATTTGATCATGGATTTTTTCATGATTATTGCCTATACCCTTTTCGTATTAACGCAGCAAAAGCAAGCAGAAGTTGATGCCTTTCAGCAGCCATCTTTGCCAGTTAGAAATCGTCCGCATATTAATGATAGGTTCATTAATATAGAAGGCCGTCCTCGGCTTATTATCCGGCACGGGCAAGCCAACAAAAAGCTCCAAAAACATGGCTATTTGTATAACGTGCCCGCTACTGAAAAGATACCGGGCAAGCCGAGAAGCTTGCGAACGGAAAAGAACCTGAAAACTTTTATGGACGGAATTGTAGATTTCGTCACAACTAAAGAGGATTCTCTTAAGTGGGTCGAAAAAGATTTTTACCAACAATCTACGGCTCGAGAGGTAAAAGCGATTTTACTTTTTGATTCAGAAACTAAGATTCTTATAGTTTTTAAAAGAGCTACAGGTGAGTTTATCACTACCTGTAGATTAGATATATAAATATAAATGAAGCGAACGCTTTCAATAAAACTAACAATTTTGGCGGTCTACCAGGTTGGGCTACTCAATCCGTTAAGAAAATTCCAACAACTGTTGACTCGAGTGTCAATAGTGTCAATCCGCCAAATATTCAACCGTTAAACAACACTATCAATCCAAAAAAATAGATAATGTTGTTTGACAATCAGTACTATCTGTTAATATAATATTATTAAATTTAAATTTATTCTCCAATTGGAATATGCTATATAATAAAGCTCGCCATCTCGAACTTTTTAAACGTTTCCAAGACTTAGACAGTCAAGAAAAATCGTTGAGTGAAGAACATCCAGACGAAAATGCAGAATTACTGGAGTACAATATAATAATAATATATAATGCTTGAAAACTATCTCTATTGGCAAAAGAAAGATGAAATTGGTCTAGTTGTTAAAAGTTTTCTTGACGGAGTGATTGATGGTGAAGAGTTCAGTGATAGCATTTTTGGTTTACGTTATGGAAGAATGAAGTTATTCGATCAAGATAAATTAGAGCTAGCTTCAGAAAAGTTAAAAAATTTCCAGCTCGATCCAAGAGCACATCAGATTAGTAGTTTTTTAAGCTTTTGCTTTATTGAATGTGATTATTTCGATGATGATTACACTAACCCTGATTTCTATAATTTGATTGAAAAGGCGTTTCGACGTTATCAAGAAATTTTGGATGAAGAGTAAAAGAGATTAGAATGATTTTTTTAATAGGGATCAGTTATTCTTACTCTCAGTCACAGAACTTGTGTACAAATTTGAATTTTCACATATAATAATAAAATATAATAATATAGAATAAAATATTATTCTTTAAATTTAAACATTTATATATAAAAAGGATTCTCATTTATGGATACTCGTTTATTTGTAACTGCTGTACCATTATTAATTGCAGCATCATGGGCATTATATAATATCGGTCGTTTAGCTATTCAACAAGTTCAACGTTTATCACGTTAAGCTTTAGAATGTGAACTCAAAATGATAAAATATTTATCATCTTTGAATAAATAACTTTATTTTTATTGAAATAAACTATCATTTAAGATAATAAACACTAAAATTATAAAAATTATGTCTCATACTGTTAAAATTTATGACACATGCATTGGATGTACACAATGTGTAAGAGCATGTCCTACTGATGTTTTAGAAATGGTTCCGTGGGATGGTTGTAAGTCAGGTCAAATTGCTTCTTCTCCTCGTGTAGAAGATTGCGTAGGTTGTAAACGATGTGAAACTGCTTGTCCAACAGATTTCTTAAGTGTACGTGTATATTTAGGAGCCGAAACAACTCGAAGTTTAGGTTTAGCTTATTAATTTTTGAAATTCTCATGCTACTGTAATATTTAAAGTAGTATGAGAATTTTTAATTATTTTACTATAATTTCAAATAAATTTTTTCGATTTCATTTTTTTAACTAAAAGTTTTTTAAAAATATATATGAATTAGTTGACTTTTTAATTAATTTTATATACCATTATTTGAGACTTATCTAAACAAATTAAAATAATGGCTGTACCTAAAAAACGAACATCAAAAGCTAAAAAAAATTCTCGGAAAGCAAATTGGAAAAGAAAAGGATATAAAGCGGCTCAAAAATCTTTATCTTTAGCCAAATCAATGTTACGAGGCAAACCAACAAGTTTTATTTATAGTATGTACATTGAAAAAAATGAATAAATCTTATTTTATTTAAAGATTTATTCATCATGCAGTTGATTGTTTTAAAAATTTCACGGATGTGGCGAAATTGGTAGACGCACTAGACTTAGAATCTAGCAACCTTGGTTATGAGAGTTCGAGTCTCTCCATCCGTAATTAATCTTATTACATAATTTTTATTAATTTTAAATAAATAATGCTTCCTTTTACTTTAAAACAACTTCGAATATTAAAAGCAGTTGCAACTGAAAAAAATTTTACAAAAGCAGCAGCAGTTTTATATCTTTCTCAACCATCATTAAGTAAACAAATAAAAATCTTAGAAAAAAATTTAAATATTTTACTAATTAATCGTGAACGAAATCAAATTTCGTTAACAGAAAATGGAAAAGTTCTTTTGCAATATTCAGAACGAATATTAGCTTTATGCGAAGAAAGTTGTCGAGCATTGATCGATTTAAAAAATGGAGATAGAGGTAATTTAACCGTAGGCGCAAGCCAAACAATTGGAACATATTTAATGCCAAGAATATTAGCGTTATTTGCTCAAACTTATCCGCAAATCGATTTAAAAGTCCAAGTAAACTCAACACGAATTATTGCAAAAAAAATTATTAATCGAGAAATAGATATTGCTGTCGTTGGAGGTGAAATCTCTGATGATTTAAAAAAAAGTCTTACTCTTCAATCATTTGTTTCTGATGAATTAAGTTTAATTATTTCAAACTCTCATCCATTTGCTAAAAAAAAGAAAATTAATAAAGAAGAATTATATTG
>Ga0163148_10000928_pt1 | contig 39212 bp, 42 predicted proteins | sample OliLakLV19MP7P2_FD_148606 | JGI IMG/M metagenome (GOLD analysis project Ga0163148, IMG submission 148606) | Freshwater microbial mat bacterial communities from Lake Vanda, McMurdo Dry Valleys, Antarctica- Oligotrophic Lake LV.19.MP7.P2 | ecosystem: Environmental > Aquatic > Freshwater > Lake >... | reverse complement strand
GGGTCAATATTAAAAGTTGGGGACAATCCTCTATTCCAAGGAAAGTCTTCTATAAAAACCGGTATCAAAAATCATTGCATTTCGTTTTGAAAAACTGTAATTTGAATTTGGGTGGCCCGCGCTCTTATACGTATTGTTTTTGGGGGGGAATTCTCAGTAAGGAGTGTTAGCTTTTCTAAACAATAATAAAAACAATAAATTTTCCAAAGAAAGAATTTTTCCAGGGCTGTCAACGGGCCTCATCGGATGTCTCCAATATCCCTTTTCGCAGCCATAAGCCAACAAAGTATTAATGTTTGGAGGGTGTTAGCGAAAGCCAGTGCCACCAACAGAAAAAAATTATTGTTTCCATTTAATTTAATGTAGGTTTTGAAAGCCAAAATATGAACCATCGCGTGGCACCTTTTTCGCGTATTGTGGCAAGAAATAGGGATATGGAGTCAGCTGATGAAGCCCTAGATTTTTGGTGCTACCTTTTTATCATGAAAAAGGTAGCAAAGTTGATTTATCGATGATGCATACCCGGAGAAGAATTTTAATTATAAAAAGAGGAATGTCCACTTTTAGGAAAAATGATGATATTGAAATGACAGATGCTCCCCAGAAAATGAATTTGACCCCTTAAACCCAATAGCTGATACTCATGCTTGACGCACTAAAAAAACCCTTTCAATAAAACGGAAAGGGTTTTGAGTATTTTAATTTTATAGGTTTACAATACTACTAATCTGCGGGAAGCCACTTCTCCATTGGCATTGAATACAACCAGATAAGAACCAGGATTAAGATCCCTTACATCAAGATATATAGTATGCGATCCTTCTGTATAATTTGCAGACCCAAAGTTTGCAACTGTATTTCCCAACATATTTACAATGCTGATGGCCATTAAGGTTGGCTCAGAAACGGTAACATTTGCATTTGTATAGGTATCAGCAGGATTTGGAGATAAGGTAATACCTGCGATGATTTCTTCTTGGATTGGCCCTGAACTCACCGTTGTAAAGTCGCAACCTGCGGTAGCAAGATTTGTTGCCCGGTAATATCCATTTCCATGAGTTCCGATATAAATTGCATTACATTCTGTTTCACGTATCCAATCTTCTCTGATCTCAAATATTGGCACATTTCCTGGTCCAACACCACCAGCAACACTTCCTGTTTCCTGAGTCCAGTCACTACCTGAAGTAATGGAATAACTCCAAACTCCAAATTCTGTTCCGATTAAAAGTTTATCATTATCCTCAATATGCATTAAAATATCGTATACAGGAATATTAGGTAAAGAACCACCGTCAGATAAACATTCAAAAGTAGCCAGATCACCATCTAAACTATTATCGCTGTACCATATATTCTGATCAACTCCGTAACCGCCAATTGAAATTGCAATATCATTTGCATCATCGCGATTAATACTTAAACCGGTTATTTTACCGGGGAATATATTAGCATAAGTAAAGGAAACTATTCCTGATTCTGTTGCATTAAAAGTAGCCGCAGTTTCAGGGTTTCCATCTGCATCTACATATTCTAAAGCGGCAGTTAAAATGCCACTTACTCTGTAAAGTCTTCCATTTTCTGTTCCAACGTAAGCAATATCTCCTGATTTGTCATACTCAATTGCACTAATTGAACCTGAAGTTCCTGGAAGAATTTTAAACCAAGCCGGTGCTTCTGTTGAATTGAATAACGCACCATTGGTTACCCAAAGATTATTTTTTACGCTTTGGTAAAGTCTTGACTCAGATAATCCTGATTTATTTAAAAGAATATCACGACCTTCATAATTTACCACATCACCTTCAGAATAGAAGGTCCCGCTACCTGCAGGATATTCAACAGCTTCACCTAACAGTATTGCTGCAAAGGTGCTGTATAGGTCATAATTTTCCCATAATACAAAAGGTGTAACAAAATCGGTTCCGCCATCAGCCAAACCATCTTGAGTACATGTTGCGACACCACCGTCGATATTACAATCGTAGATGGAAGTCATTGATGCACCTTCATTTACGGAGCGTCGCAATACAGCTCCATTTCCATTTGCAGTTACCGAGAAAAAGGTTGCGAACAAATATTCAGGTCGTATTCTTGATATTTCTGCTTTTCCACCATCACCACCTAATACTTCCACAGATTGAAGTTCGCTATTGAGGTCAAAATTTACATATTGTGTTCCATTATCTTGTGATCCACCCATTGCTTCTCCTTCAATTCCGATTGCTATACCATGACTCTGATATAAGTTCAAACCCTTATTTAAAGTACCATAATCAGGATATTGTGCGGAAGCATTAACTGTTCTGGAAACACCTCCATCAGATCCGAAATACATGATCTCCGGATTTTCAGGATGGAATACTATAAAGTGATGATCGGCATGAATATATTTAGCATACCAGGTTGGAAATCCTGAACTTGTCATTGGTGTCCAGCTTTGTGAAATTCCAACCCATGTCCATGATTGTATTTGACCTCCAATATAAATTCTTTGTGGGTCAACAGGACTTACGGCAATACAAAGGTTCCATTTAGCATTTGCTAAAGTTCCGTTTGGATTGAAGAAATCTGAAGCTTCCTCCGTTATTTGGGTAAAATTTGAACCATGATCTATTGATTGGTAAATACCTTGCAAACCAAAGGTTCCAGATTTAGCAGAATACACATAAACATAATTTTTATCGGAAGGAGCTATTGCCAGCACTCTTCTTATGCTTCCGGTTGGCATACCTGCGCCTAATTCTTCCACAGTACCCGGATCTGTAGGAGAAGTTGAACGATAATATTTGCGAAGACTCCCGGAAATTGCATGTAAATAACCTTCATTATCAAATGCAGCATCATCAGAAATTGCAGATAATGGTGAACCATCACTTTCGCAATTGTTCCATACTAAACCTCCATCCGTAGAAATTTTCAATCCTGTATTTGTTGCTGCAACTATAGTGTTTGCATCGATAGGACTGCAAACTACTCTGTTAACATAAGCCCAAGTTGCACCCGAACTGCTGCCAATTTCTCCGGGGGTTGGTATTGTTGCAGTTAATTGAGTAAATGTTGGAAGGTCTGTTCCGGTTACAGCAGTTGCTTTGAACATACCGTCGCCGGCAAAACCGTGTGTATAACTTCCAAAACTTCCATCATAATAATCAGCCCAGTACTCACCTGTTCCGAAGTAAATATCTCCATTGGAAGCTTGCGCCATAGCACAAACCAACAATGAACTGAATTCAGCATTTTGTGGGTGAGGAAGCCAATCTAAACCACCATTATCAGTATAAAATATTCCTCCGCTGGCACCACCACAATACATTCTGTCAGGATTTTCTCTATCGATCAAAATAACGCGGGTTCTTCCTCCCACGTTGGTAGGACCAAATCCTTCCCAGGCAAGGTTCAAAAGGGAACCGCCGCGATCTCCGCTATTTACTTTCGTCTGATATTCCCTCATTTGATCACGTGCCATTAAAACATCAGCTTCCTCCACCTTTCCGGTAAGAGGATTTGCACGCATACTGTTAAGCCATTCCGCATAACCATCAACTCTTGCCAGTTTTACTTCCGCTCTTGCGTTATACCTGTCAATTGTTCCATCTGGCATTCCTGCAACTTCATCAGCTCTGTATCCCTTAACCAGGAAAAATGAAACAAGGGCCAAACTGAGTAATGAAAGACCGAAGATTGTAAAATTCCTTTTCATGTATCGCTATTTTTGGTAAAAATATGAAATAAAATTAACACTAATTAAACACTTTATTTTTATGACTGTTTAATTACATATTTGGAATAAATTATGCCTTTTAAAACTCAAAAAACGTGTCTTTCGGCATGATAAGAAGACCTGACAAGAGGACCACTTTCAACGTATTTAAATCCTTTTTTCAAACCAATCTCTTTGTAATGTTCGAACATTTCGGGAGTAACAAATTCCTTCACTTCAAGGTGCATCCTTGTTGGCTGTAAGTATTGGCCTAAGGTAAGCACATCACATCCATTTTCAACCAAGTCATCCATAATTGCATATACTTCATCCTGCGTTTCTCCCAAGCCCAACATTACACCCGATTTTGTTCTTTTTCCAAATTGTTTTGTTCTGTTTATCTGCTCAAGACTCCTTTCGTATTTAGCCTGAGGTCTAACAAGTCTGTAAAGCCTTTTAACGGATTCCATATTATGAGAAACCACCTCCTGACCGGGAGAAATCATAGTGATCAATGCATCCCAATTTGCCTTTACATCAGGAATCAATGTTTCTATAGTTGTTGTTGGCGATTGTTTTTTAATTTCCACGACTGTTTTATTCCAGACAAAAGCTCCTCTATCGGCGAGTTCATCGCGATTTACGGAGGTTATAACGGCGTGTTTTACTTTCATGAGTCTGATGGCGTCGGCAACACGTTCGGGTTCTTCAAGGTCTAATTCTGTTGGTCTGCCGGTTGCAACTGCACAAAAAGAGCAGGAACGGGTACAAACATTGCCCAAAATCATAAAAGTTGCAGTTCCTTCACCCCAGCATTCGCCCATATTCGGACAATTGCCGCTTTCACATATTGTATGTAACTTGTGATCGTCAACAATTTGTCTAACGTTTCGATAGTTTTCGCCGGTGGGAAGTTTTACTTTAAGCCATTTTGGCTTCCTAAGACGTTCAGAATTTTCTACAACTGCCAGTTCGATCATTTTTCTTCAACCTTTTTTACCACTTCTTGCCAAATTGTAAACTCAGATATAAATAAACAAAATAGGGTTTATTGTTTTCCGATATTAGAATTGGAATTTCTTTTAAATAAACCTCAGTGCCTAATCCCACCTCCATTGATTTTACAAAATCATCATAAGTTGCCCAATCAAAATTAAATCCTGATTTTGCAAAAATACCGGGTGCAAATTTAATTTCATTAAACCCAATACTAAAACCGGAAGCGCCATAAATACTTGTAGCATCCAGAAATAAACTCTCTGTTTCAGGTGTATATTTAATTGCTCTTGTAAGATCACTGGTTTCGCCGGTAGTATTAAATATTTCCAGATAATACGGTTTAATAAATCCTGCTGAAACACCTCCGGCATAATTAAAACTAACCTGAAATCCACTCTTTTCAGCCTTTTCACCTATCATCAGTTTTTGTCCAAGTGCTGCTTTTAAATTAAAAAAGGAATTTTGTTTACCGTAAATAAATGGTTTCGGAGATTCCGGGCCAATGGTAAATTCATTTACGCGTTTTGCTTCTTTAGGGTCGTTGATAAATCCTAATTCAAAATAATATACGCGTTTTTTATCGAGATTAATATCCTTTGTATAATCTCCAAAAATACTCCAACCCGTTGTGCTTAATTTCCCCCCCATACTAAATTCATTTTCGTATCCAATACTTTTCGTTTTGTTGGAAGGGGATGTTATTTTATTTAAAATAACAGGCTTTGATTTATTTTCAAGCGTTATCGTCGTATCCTGAGAAAACCCCCTGAATACCGCTAAAACCATCAAAGTAAAAATCAAACCACATTTCATCGGATAATATTACGAATTTTGTTTGAAATTAGTTGCTAACAGAAAAAAAATATTGTCATGGTTATATCAAAAGTAGTGTATTCCGGCGAATTAAGAACAATTGCCACCCATTTATCGTCTTCCACCGAGATTTTTACGGATGCTCCGCCTGATAATCAGGGGAAAGGGGAAGGTTTTTCGCCAACCGACCTCATGGCAACAGCAGCGGCAAGTTGTATGTTAACCATCATGGGAATTGCTGCTAGAACACATCATTTGCCTATTGAAGGAACCTCTGTAGAGGTTACCAAAATAATGGCGAGTAATCCCCGACGAATAGCTGAGATTCACTGTAGGCTTACTATTCCTCCAATTGAACTGGATGCCAAACAAAAACAAATTCTTGAAAATTCCGCCCGAACTTGTCCTGTAATACTGAGTTTATCGGACGAAATAAAGAAAGTAATAGAATTCACCTATCTGTAAACAGTAAAGCCTGATCATGTAAGTTTGATCAGGCTTTAAAAGAACGTTTCAATGTTGGTCAGGTGTTTGTACCCAACTTAACACCGCCAACTTCTGTAATTTTATTTGGACAGCCCTCTTTGGAACCGCATGAACTCAATGAAAATGTTAAAATCACAGCTAATCCGGCTGCAAAAAAAACTTTGGTAATTGATACTGATTTATACATAAAATATAAAATTAAGAGGTTAACTTCAATAATTGAGGAAAAGTTCAACCATTTCTTTCTTTTCAATAACTAACGTAAAGAAACAAAATTTATTTCAAATTTCGCAATCCACAGAAACACCAATTGATGTTTTGTTACATTGTTTTACCTTCGGCTCATGCAAATTCATCTGATCGCAATAGGTGGTGCCGTTATGCACAATCTTGCCATAGCTTTAAAAACCAAAGGATTGACCGTTACGGGTTCCGACGATGAGATTTTTGAACCTTCCTTATCGCGATTGAAGAAACACGGATTATTACCGGAAGAATTTGGTTGGGATCCTGAAAATATCCACCATAAATTGGATGCTGTGATATTGGGAATGCATACAAGAGCCGATAACCCGGAATTACAGCGAGCGATTGAATTAAAGCTACCTGTTTATAGTTTCCCGGAATATGTTTTTGAACAAAGTAAGGATAAGATAAGGGTGGCAGTTTGTGGTAGCCATGGTAAAACTACTATAACCTCCATGATCATGCATGTTTTGAAAACACAAAAAAAAGATTTTGATTATCTGGTTGGTGCGCAACTTGCCGGTTTTGAAACCATGGTGCAAATTAGTGATGCACCTTTAATAATAATTGAGGGAGATGAATATTTTGCATCTCCTTTAGATAAACGTCCTAAATTTTTACATTACAAAGCACAAATAACTTTAATTAGTGGCATTGCATGGGACCATTTTAATGTTTTTCCAACCTTTGAAAATTACACAGATCAATTTAAAATTTTAATGGAAAGTTTATCGGAACAAAAGTTATTGATTCTGAATGCAGAGGATCAGAATATTAATTCACTGCTAATTAAAGCAGAAGTTAAAGCAGTAATAAAAAAATATTCTACCCCCGATTATTATTTAGAGAACAATGTTTTTCATCTCAACTTTGAAAATAAAATATATATTTTCGAAATTTTCGGGAAACACAATATGCAGAATATGGAAGCTGCCCGCCTGGTTTGTAATGCATTAAATATTGAGAATGAAACATTTTATACAGCAATGGAATCGTTTAAAGGAGCTGCTAAAAGGTTGGAAATATTGTACAAAAATGAACATGGAATTGTATTTCGTGATTTTGCTCATGCCCCATCTAAAGTACAGGCAACTGTAGATGCGGTAAAAGAGCAATATCCCGAAAGAACATTAGTTGCATGTTTGGAACTTCATACATTCAGCAGTTTAAACAAAACATTTATTACACATTATAAAAATACCATGAACAAAGCCGATGTAAGGATCGTATATTTTAATCCGCATACTGTGGAATTAAAAAAATTACCCGAACTCATGCCTGATGAAGTAAAACATTTTTTTAACGATGATTCATTGTATGTTATTAATAATTCTAAACAACTTGCAAAGTTGCTTAAAATGTTAAAGAATGCGAATACAAATTTTCTTTTAATGAGTTCAGGAAACTTTGATAACCTCGAATTTGATATTTTGGCATAAATTTGCCGATATATATGTTAAAACTAGATAAACCATTAGCCTTTATTGACCTTGAAACAACAGGAATAAACCTAAGCAGCGACCGAATTGTGGAAATCAGTATCCTGAAAATACTACCTGATGGCAGTCAGCAGTCAAAAACCCTACGTATAAATCCGGAGATGCATATACCGGAGGCTTCGTCAGTTTTCCACGGAATTTTTGATGCAGATATTAAAGATGCGCCAAAATTTAAGAACGTGGCTATTGAATTGCGCGACTTTTTAAATAATTGTGATCTGGCGGGATATAATTCCAATAAATTTGATATTCCAATGCTCGCAGAAGAATTTTTGAGGGCGGATACAGGTTTTGATGAAAACCGTCGTTATATAGATGTGATGCGAATTTTTACCCTAATGGAAAAACGAACCCTGGAAGCAGCCTACAAGTTTTTTTGTAACAAGGAATTAATTGACGCCCACAGTGCAGAAGCTGATGTAAAGGCAACTTATGAAGTTTTAGTTGGACAATTGGAGATGTACAAGGACCAACTAAAAAATGACGTTCAATCGTTACATGAATTTACCAAAGACGGAGATTTTGTAGACTTTGGAAGAAGAATGATTTTAAAGGATGGGATTGAATATTTTAATTTTGGAAAACACAACGGACAATCCTGTGCGGATGTTTATAAGCGAGAGCCCCAATATTTTGATTGGATCTACAAAAGTGATTTCTCGTTACACACTAAATTAAAATTAAAAATGATAGAGTTCAAAATTAAAAATCCAAAAATAAATTAACGTTGCCCGCTTCACTTATCGTCATACCAACTTATAATGAACAGGCAAATATTGTCGAAATGATACATGCCGTTTTGTCGTTACCGGAACAACTGCATGTATTAATTATAGATGATAATTCCCCTGATGGGACGGCGAAGGAAGTAGACCAATTGACCGACAAATATCCAGGGAGATTATTTCTACAAACAAGACCCGGTAAACTAGGTTTAGGTACCGCGTACATCAGTGGATTTAAATGGGCATTGCAAAACAATTATGAATATATTGTGGAAATGGATGCAGATTTTTCTCATAAACCATCTGATCTGCCCAGATTATTAAAAAGTTGTCAAAATGGAGCCGATGTTGTAATTGGTTCAAGATATGTTAAAAATGGAAATGTAGAGGATTGGCCATTTAACAGAATTTTCATTTCAAAAGGTGCATCGCTTTATGTAAGAATGATAACCGGAATGCCAGTTAAAGATACCACTGCAGGATTTGTTTGTTATAAAAGAAAGGTATTGGAAACAATTGATCTGGATAAGATAAAATTTATTGGTTATGCATTTCAAATAGAGTTGAAATTTGCTGCTTGGAAATGTGGATTTTCGCTGCTGGAAATACCAATTACTTTTAAAGACCGGGAAAAAGGAATTTCTAAAATGAGCCGCGGTATTTTTAAAGAAGCTGTTTATGGAGTGATAAAAATGAAATGGAAAAGTTTCGGGAATTCCTATAAAAAAAGAATCGCGCATGAATAATCCTAATAAAAAACCAATTTCAGCAAAATTGGAAAAAACTGCACGCCGGCGTAAAACCGGATTGTCTCCGGGCACTCCTGTATATACGGGTAATAAAAGAGATACAGAAATAGGTGTCACCATTATCAATTATAATGAAGCTACATTCACTGAAGAAAATTATACCAAAACCGGAAATTATTTTAAAGAACCACCAAAAAATTTCATTTCCTGGATAAATATCAATGGATTACATAATGAAAAAATAATAGCAGAGGTAGGTACATTTTATAAACTGCATAATCTTATTCAGGAAGACATTTTAAATGTTTTCCAATTACCCAAGGTAGACGAGTATACGGAGGATGATATAATTTATGTAACCTTAAATGAATTTTATTTTGAAAATGATCAATTACAGCGCGACCAGATCAGTTTGATACTTGGCGACGGTTTTGTATTATCATTTCAGGAAGATGAGGGAGATTATTTTGAAATTTTACGCGACAGAATACGCACCGGAAAAGGCAGAGTGCGCAAAAAAGGTTCTGATTATTTGTTATACCTTTTAATTGATGCAATTGTCGATAGCTATTTCCTAGTACTGGATCATTATTCTGCCGAATTAGATAAAATTGAGAATGATATTTTTATTAAAAAAAATAATAATCACCTAACCGCTATTCATCACATCAGTAAAGACTTCATTTATTTACGACGCAGTATTGCACCTTTAAGGGAGGTGGTAATAAAGTTGATGAAGGAGGATATTATTCTGATTGAACCCGATTCAAAACATTTTTTGCGTGATTTGCAGGATCATATTAATCAGGTTATTAACCAAATTGATACCGACCGCGAATATTTAGCTGACCTGGTACAAACAAATATGGCCAATATGAATAGCCACATGAATGAGATCATTAAGGTACTCACATTGATTTCTGCCATTTTTATCCCTTTAACTTTTCTTGTGGGCGTTTATGGAATGAACTTTGAAAATCTGCCCGAACTCACTTGGCGATATGGTTATGCGGGTGTTTGGGCTGTTATGATCCTAATCACGATCATACAGTTCATCATTTACAAGAAAAAAAAGTGGTTATAAACAACACATTTATTACCTAATTTTACAATTATGAAAAAACTTACTCTCTCTGTTGTTTTCGCATTAACAGGCTTTACTCTCCAGGCCCAAACCACACACCCGGTTAAAAAATCGGCAGTTTTTTTTGGTCTGAATTTCGATTTGGGAATCCCGATTAACGAATTTAAAACCTACAATGATGAAGTAGCGGTTGGGGGTGGCTTCAACCTTTTTTTCCAACCCTCGGTTAAAATTCCGGTACTAGTTGGATTTGACCTTGCCTTTATGAATAATGGTTTTAGAACGGAGGATAAATCATTTACGGCTTACATCACGGTTGATGACATACCGATTGATTCCATATTTTTCCCTATGCGCATTGAAACATCTAATACGATATCAACTGGACACTTAAATTTACGTGTTCAGTCGCCTACCAAATTTTTTAAACCTTATATTGATGGGATTTTAGGATTTAACAATTTCTCTACCAGAACATCAATTTATGACGAATCGGAAGAATATTATTTAAGTGAAGAAGATAATCCGCTGATCACCAGTTCAAAACAGAATTCCGATTGGACATTTAGTTATGGAGGTGCAGCCGGTTTAATGATAGAACTGAATGAAAATATGCTTATAGATGTGAGGGTTGCCTATTCATTAGGCGGGAGTGCTTCCTATTTTGTAGAAGATGATATTGACGAATGGGAAGTGGTTTTTAATACCATTCCAACAACTCAGGATGATGTGGATGAAGAAGATATTTCCATTGCAGCATTTCCAAAGGAATCAGAAACTGATATGATCATCGGAACTGTTGGTATTACTTTCAAATTCTGAGAATTTTAGGTTATTGATAGTAAGGCTGCCACTAAAGGGTGGCCTTTTTTATTCAAATTGCGCCCTAATTACATCTATACCAATATATTAAGTAAATTCGTTAGAAGATTACGGAATGATAACGGGTAAACACACGGCTACAAGAAATTTGAATATTGTATACACAATCATAGTTGTTTTGTGTCTAGCTATTGCATTATTTATATTACAAGCTTTAAATTTAGTTTTCCCTGAAGCAATAAAATATGAAATTGGAACCCCCATCGATTCTTTACACCATGTAGTGGTATATTACAATGGAGAGACTTCCAATGTAACTGCACGAAATATTTCTAAAGATGGTTACAGTATCGGTTTGCAATGGCAGTGTGTGGAATTTGTAAAAAGATATTATTATGAACATTTTAATCATGTAATGCCAACACCCGGTGGCAATGCAAAAGATATTTTTGATGCCAATTTACCTGATGCATTCTACAATGAAATGCGCGATCTCGTTCAATATTCAAATCCCAGTTTTAAAAAACCTGCAATTGATGATATTTTAGTTTTTGACGGACATATTGGAAATAAATACGGACATATTGCAATAATTTCCAACGTATATGAAAATAAAATTGAGATCATTTCACAAAACAACGGGCCTGATTCACCACCAAGAGAAGAATTGAAATTGGTATTTATAGATGGGAAATGGAAGGTGATGAATAGAAGGGTGATGGGGTGGATGAGGATAGAGTAAAATTCGAAGGGCAACGATTTACTTAAAAGCATCTAACATAGTTTACAAACACAAATAAAAAAAAATTATTCCAATGCGGGAGTTTGCAGGTGTGTTTACGTATAAAGTTTCGCTTTAAAATCCACAAATCCAACATTGAAGCATTTAATTTTAATTGGCGTTGATTTACATTAAGCGGATTAAATAAATAAGAAAAAAAACCGCAGACACTCCTATCTGCGGTTTGGGAAGCATGTTGCTTCGGTCTATGAATAGTATTAAAATTTAGTTTGAGGCAAATTGTTTTGTGATGTCGGCGATATTTTCCGGGGTTAATCTGCAGTGCATTTTTACATATACAAAGGTTTCTCCGGGTTCATCAACTAATACTACTAAACGTTTTATTTTTCCCCGCTTATTCTCACGAATGCTCAAATTAACATTTGCGTCTTCACTTTTTACACTTAACAGATCTTCAAAATTTCGTTTTTCCATTCTGTTTAATTTGCGGGTCATCTTTTTGTCGGATTTGTCGCTGTAATATTCTCCCTCCCGAATAGAAATTGTTATTCCGCCAAATTTCCGCATTATTTCTACCGTTGCTGCCTCTTCCCCTTCCACATGATCCTCGGCTATTTCGGCAACCATTTTGACAAGAAATCCGGGTATCCATAAATTTAATTTAGTGGAATTATCATCAAATTTCGGTGTGTTTGATGCAAAGCTGTTGCCCGAAAATGTCATCAGCATTATAACAGGTAAAAGAAGTAATAGCTTTTTCATATCTTTTTTGTTTAGTAAAAACGGATTATTTATTTATCTTCTAAATTATCAAGTTCGTCAAGGCCTTCAATATTTATATCAGATAATTTTGACAATTTGGATATTTTTTCCAAGTCGATTGATCCAAATAAACTCACTAAAACAAATTCACCATCAGCATCACAAAGAATTAAAAGTTCATTAATTACTTTGTCGGATTCCATTTTGCCCATAATTTTCACTTTATCCAATTCTGAATTAACGGTCATTAATTCTTCATAACTATTAAGTGCTAATGCTGAAGAAATTTCGCGGTAATATTCGCCGGATTTTGTATTTCCTTCCTCATTTTCATATACTAAAACTTTAATCCCTTTTAATCCATCAACAACAGATTGTAATTCTACATCTTCAGAAGCTGCAGAAGCAACAAGGGAGAATAATTTTTCAGAAACATTTACGGAGGTGAAACCAGGTTTACCTTCATATTTTTGAAAGAACTGATCGATCTGTGTGGTTTGTGCAAAGGTTGCAAGTGCTGCACCCATTGCGAATAGAACAAGTAATACCTTTTTCATAATGTTAATTTTTAGTTGAATTAAATGATTTACCAGCACAAGGCGAATGAGTAAAACAAAAAGTTACAGCATTAACAAAAAAAAGATCTGAAATCTGTTCACAGTGCGGAAAATATAGGCTTTGGAGGCCCGATACGGCCTGTTATTTCTTATTCCGGATGAATAACACGAACAAAACGGTCTGGTAGTAGAGATTGTCGAAACGCAGTGAAAGGTTTACCGGTGCTTTTAAGATATCAGCATAAAGGCCAGGTAAATTTTTGAGGTCTTTTATCTTACCTTCAAGACTATAAATAAATTTTCCGGCATCCCAACCAATGTATTTTTCCTGCCGTTTATTAAGGATAAAATGTTTTTCCAATTTTTTGGTGTGGTCCAATAATTTATCGAAATTATAATTTTGTTTATACGCTTCGGCAATGGCGTTAATTTGAAGTCCATCAATAATAGCCTTACTATTTACACCTTCTACATTGCGGTGTTCTAATAATTTTAAATTATCGCGCAATTCACGCAGAATATTATTTTTATTAATATCTTTGGATTTCGATCGGTCGGAAAGAAAAGTAAAAAGTTCTTTAAGGGTGCCTATACCGGTTTGCAGATAATCGCTCATGCTTTATTTTTGATTCAGCCAAAATAAGCAGAATTAATTTTTAGTCAAAATTAATGACCCGCCTAATCTCTAAAAATCGTTTGTAATAATATTTTTCCCCTGTTTCATTGCTTATTCTCACTCCACCAGTTTCGGGAGATGAAGTATGAATAAAGGAGAATCCTGTTTTTTCATCGTAAGATATCACAATGCCAACGTGCGCAGGTTCACCTCCGTCTGCTTCTGTTCCGGCAAAAAGGATAAGGTCGCCTGCCCGGGCTTCATTATAAGGAACAGGGTAACCTGCGTCAAATTGCTGCCCCGAAGTGCGCGGTAAATGGATGCCAAAATTATTGAACACGTAACAAATAAATCCTGAACAATCGAAACCCGAATCAGGGTTATTTCCTCCCCAAATATAAGGAACACCCATAAAGGTTTTAGCATAACTGATCACACTGTCGGAAATAGCAACTGCTTTAATTTCAGCAGAATCAATAAGTGGTTTATCTATCCACCATGGATTTAATTGAGAAAAAACCAGATGAACAGATAAACAAAGAACCATTGTTAGGATACACTTCCTAAAAAACATTTTAACTGTGTTGTTTTTTATTTTTAATTTTATCACGCTCCCACCAAACCGGAGTATCATCATGCGGATCAAGGTTGTAATTAACGGTGATCTCATCACCGGGCAAAATATCTTTTACCGCTTCAAATTCCAGAATATTCAGGTCGAAATCAGGATTGTATTTTGCATTTGGAGTGTAGGAGTGATTATACAAAGATCCAAATCCCAAAGCCAACGCTCCCTTTCTTCCGCTTTTCCCCCATTCGAAATAATATTCATAAATAAATGTATCGTTGATAGCATTTCTATCCTTTTCGCTGAATACGATCATTGGAGCTATTTCAATTACGGTACCCTTTTTTATTTTTTTAGAAGTAAATACTGCCCTTCCTCTATCAGGGGTAAGTGCAACAAATAAATGCTCCGGTAAAAACGGTGTTAGTGTTTTAATGTGTAACTCTGATTTTTTATTCGTTTTTTTTGACATCCCGTAGCGTTATTAAGAATTTAATACTTTAGTAACTCCGTCTTTAAATTCGGCAAATAATTGTTTGAAATGCGCTTTGGTAGCACTGCGGCCTTCCACTGTTTTTGCCTTATTGATGCGTGAAATTGCGAGATCATGTAAAGCAAAAATCTGCTCCGCTTTCTGGTCGAAATTTTTATCTGTTGTTCCACCGTGAACAACTAATTCTTCAATTGCATCTCCAATTTCATATTGGATCCGTCTTTTTGCACTGCGTTTACTCATATAATAATTTTGGCGCAAAGTTAATCAATCCCCTATCTTTGCACAAAAAATAAGCAAGTTATGTTTGACATGAAAAAAGCTATGGAAATGAAAAAAAGGATGGACGAGATACAGGCCAGACTTGATTTAATTTCAGTGGAGGGCGAATCGGGAGACGGAAAATACAAGGTTCTGGTAACAGTTACCGGCACAAAAAGGGTTAAACACATCTCCATAAGTGACGAATTAATGCAAAGTGGAGATAAGGAACATCTGGAAGATCTGCTGCTGATTGCAATAGAAAGAGCAATGGAAAAGGCGCAAAATGTTTCAGAAGCAGAGGCAAGATCAGCAGCTATGGGTGGGGGATTATCCGGACTTTTTGGCATGTGATCACTATTCTGAGGATATCTTAAAAATTACGGAACGCACCCGACTTCCGATCTCATCTGTGAGTATAAGATCTGAGGCAGTTGAATTTTCAAATACTTCCTGCATATTTCTGATGGCACCAATTGGAATATTTGCGGTTATACATTTTTCAATAAGATCATCACTTCTGAATAGAAGAAATGTATCCTTTATCAATTCAAATAAAATAGTGCGATTTATTACTCTTGAGGAATTAGAATTAAATCTAACATCCTTAATTAAATCTTCACGACCAATTAATGCACATAATGCATAAAATTGTTTATCAGTGCCGATGGCCAGCACAAATTGATTTCCATCACTTGTTGTAATTATTTCTCCATAAGGAGCAATATTAGGGTGCAATGATCCTGTGCGTTGAGGAATAATTCCTGTGTTTAAATAATTAGCTGCCTGATTTGCAAGTGATGCAATGGCTGCCTCATATAAGGAAACGGAAACAAACGCGCCTTTGCCTGTTTTTAATTTTTGAATATATGCAACCAGGATTCCTTCCTTTAATTGATGCGCAGCAAAAAGATCAACAATGGCAATTGGTATTTTTTGCGCTTGTGTTTCCGGCGTTCCATTCATGAACATCCAACCGGTTTCCGCTTGTAAAACAATATCGTATGCCACTCTTGGATCATTTTCTCCAAATCCGGAAATATTTGCATAAATAATATTTGGATTTATTTTTTTTATTGTAGCATAATCCAATTTGTATTTAACGGAATCATACATTTTCCAATTACAGATAAGAACCTCCGCTTCTTTGATAAGCAGATATATTTGCTGAAGGTCATTTTGAGCGGTGTAATCCAGAAAAACATGTTGTTTATTCCAGTTGACTGATGCAAAATAAGCAGAGGTTGGAGCATTGATATCCTCCGCAGGCAATTTCCATTTTCTCGTAATATCGCCCTCTGTTTTGGGGTTTTCCACTTTTATTACCTGTGCTCCCAATTCGGCAAAAAACAGCCCAACTGAAGGTCCGGCAAGCACTCCCGCCAATTCTATCACCTTGATATCGTGTAACATCGAACAAAAATAGGCAGATTATAAAATATACCGGCCTCGGATTCGTCAGAACTTTATAATCATTAAATTGTTAAACCATAATGCATACCAGAGGAATATTTTTTTTCAGTTTCATTTTAGCTATTGAACTATATGCCTATCAGGCACTTATTACAGTATTTCGGGGAAGTAATATCCTCCCCTTTTTTTACTTTGGCGGCACCGCGCTTATTTTTCTGAGTATATTGCTATATTTTAATTTAAAATTACAGGAAAAAATAAAAATTCCACGTCAGTTGTTGATGGCTGTTTTCTTTTTACTGTTTATTCCGAAAATATTCACATCACTTTTATTGATTTTGGAAGATGCTGTAAGATTGATCAAATTAGGAGTGAATGGAGTAACATCTCTATTAGGAAATTCAGAGCTCCTATTCGGAACAGGACGATCTGAAATATGGAGTATTATCACGCTTTCCATTGCTGCAGTTTTAACACTCACCTTTGTTTACGGGGCAATTTTTAATGTTTATAATTATAAAATTAGAAATGTACCTGTGAAATTATTAAAACTTCCGAAAAGTTTTAACGGATTAAAAGTAGTGCAGATCTCTGATATACATTCCGGAAGCTTATCAGACACAAAAGCAGTGCAGAAGGCCGTAGACAAAATAAACGGATTAAAACCTGACCTAATATTTTTTACCGGTGACCTGGTAAATAATATAGCTGCAGAGGCACTTGATTTTGTAGAAATATTTGCACAATTAAAAGCGGAGCACGGAGTGTATTCCATACTTGGGAATCACGATTATGGTGACTATATGTTATGGTCAAATCCGGAAGATAAAATTGCAAATCTCGAAACCTTAAAAGACCTGCATAAACAGATGAGATGGAGGTTATTGCTAAACGAACATGTTCATATTGAAAAGGATGGAGAAAAAATTGTTGTTGCAGGTGTTGAAAATTGGTCGGCAAGAGGAAGGTTCCACACTTATGGTAAATTAGAAAATGCACTGCAGGGAATTGAGGATGCATTTACGGTTTTATTATTATCGCATGATCCTTCGCATTGGGAAGCAGAAATATTAGATCATCCGGCAAAAGTGGATATTACTTTTTCGGGACATACACATGGTATGCAATTTGGATTTGAATTTATGAATATTAAATGGAGCCCTGTTAAATATTTTTATAAACAATGGGCGGGATTATATTCCAAAAAAGAACAACACCTATACGTAAACAGAGGATTTGGTGTAATAGGATATCCGGGAAGGGTTGGAATTTTGCCGGAGATTACATTATTCACACTGCATAGTTCAAACTAAAGTGCAATAAATACGGTTATTTGTATAATGCATAAATCACTTGAAAAAACATATAAAAAATTTACCGACGATTTTGAGATATTACTAAATAAATGTGCGCAGCTAACCTCTGAAGAATTAAATGAGCCCATTTCAAAAGGCAAATGGTCTGTTGGTCAGATTCTAACACATATAAATCTGGCGATAAAAAATTGCAATAATTATTTATTAAAAAAATTACAAACCCCGGAGAATATTCCACCTACAAATTTTACCACATTTTTCAGATCTAAATTGTTGAATACAGCGCTTAAAAGTGACCTTAAATTTAAGGCTCCCAGAGGAATAGATATTATTCAGGAAACCAACGCTATAGAGAAAATTCAGGAGGAATGGAGTAAACAAAATGGGGTTCTTAGTGAACTTTTGGAGTCATTTCCTACCTTTTTACTAAAAAAAGCAGTATTTCGACACCCCTCGGCAGGCAGAATTACGATACATCAAACCCTGGAATTCATGCATTTGCATATTTTACATCACAAAAGGCAAATAGAACGGCACTTGCAGAGCCGAAAATAAATCGGTGTTTGTCGATTAAAATCGGTAACTTTGCATTCTCTTAAAAAAAAGTTAATCTAAAATATAAGTCGTAAAGCATGACCATCTTCCTCGTTTTTTTTATTGCTCATTGGTATTTATCCCTTTTTTGTCAAACCTTCTTTTTACACCGTTATGCCGCGCATAGCATGTTTACTATGTCTAAAGGATGGGAAAAATTCTTTTACATTCTAACTTGGCTTACACAAGGTTCCTCCTATTTGAGCCCTTATGCCTATGGAATTTTACACAGATTACACCATGCATTTACAGATACAGAAGAAGATCCGCATTCACCGAGTTATACAAAAGGATTATTTCCATTAATGTGGAAGACAAAAATAATCTACAACGATATTGAAAACTACAAATTGAAGGTGGATGAAAAATTTATGAAAAATCTACCTGGCTGGCGCAGTTTTGATCATTTTGCGAGCAGCAGATTCAGCAGACTTGCCTGGGTTGCAATTTACGTGGTTATTTATGCATTTATAGCAACCCAATGGTGGATGTGGCTATTACTTCCGGTTACCATTCTTACAGGACCGGTGCATGGAGCTATCATCAATTACTTTGCTCATAAATATGGTTATAGGAATTTCGATACCCCAGACACTTCGAAGAATTTTTTACCTGTTGATATTATTATGATGGGCGAGAGTTACCATAATAATCATCATAAATTATTGGCAAGGCCAAATTTTGGGATAAAATGGTTTGAAATAGATCCTACATATCCTATTATTAGATTATTAAGTGCCTTAAAGGTGATTCGCCTGAATCAGGAACCCCTTTCCTGATACAAGAATACGGTCTTTTTATTCGTTTCCTGTCAAGGGTTTATCTTTACCATAAAACGACAGGGTATTTACCGTACAACTAAAATATTATTAGGAATACTACTGCTTTTCACCTCCTGTGATCTGTTTGCCCAAACAAGCAACGACAGAAAAAGGATCATAGCTGTTTCAAACGCATTGATCACCATTGATAGTTTAAGTATTATTCCCGGAAGTGTTATAGTTAAAGAGGAAATAAAAAGTGGCGAGCAGGACACCATTCCCAATTATAAAATAATTGATACATCCTTTTATATTATAGATCATTTCCATTCTACTATTCAATTTTCAGATCAAATTGAAGGAAATGTTTTAATTGAATATAAAGTATTCCCCTATTTATTTACTAAAAAGTATTTTAACAAGGATCCGGCCCTATTCGACAGTGCAAATATTAACCTTACCCCCTACTCTGTTTCACTCACAAATGCAGATCCCTATTTAAATATTACAGGTCTCGATTATTCAGGAAGTTTTGCAAGAGGTATATCTTTTGGAAACAATCAGGACATCGTGGTAAATTCCAATTTTAATCTGCAAATGAATGGAAAATTGCAAAATGACGTAAATATCAATGCCTCGATCACTGATAATAATATTCCAATACAACCTGAAGGCAATACACAACAATTACAGGAATTTGATAAGGTTTTTATCCAATTATCGAAAAATAAACAAACGCTTACCATGGGTGATTATGAAATATATAAACCCAAAAGTTATTTTTTAAATTATTATAAAAAATTACAGGGCGTAAGTTATTCCGGAGTCTTTGATTTAGCCAATAAAGGCAGTTTAAATACCGGTCTGAATTTAGCGGTCGCCAAAGGAATTTATACAATACAGGATTTGGCTATTTTGGAAGGCAATCAAGGCCCTTATAAATTAAAAGGCAACAACGGGGAAACTTTTATTATTATTCTTGCGGGAACAGAAAGAGTGTTTGTTGACGGGAAATTATTGGTACGAGGTTCAGAGAACGATTACATAATTGATTACAATGCCGGTGAAATTACATTTACTCCCAATATTTTACTGACAAAAGATAAACGGGTACAAGTGGAGTTTGAATATTCCGATAAAAATTATTTCAGAACACTTGTATTTTCCGGTTCAGAATACACTTCTGAAAATGAAAAATTAAAATTGCGGTTAAATATTTATGCAGAACAAGATAGTAAAAATCAACCTCTTGATCAAACAATAGATTCGTTTGACAAGGCCATTTTGGAAGCAGTGGGAGATTCGGTGCAATATGCCTTTTCGTCAGGAGTGGATACAATTGCATTTGATGCTTCCCGTATCATGTATAAAATGGTGGATAGTCTGGGATTTGATTCCGTTTTTGTTTATTCTGTTAATCCCGATTCTGCTAAATATGTACTTTCATTCACAGAGCTTGGATTAAATAATGGGAATTATATTCAGAGTGCAACTTTTGCAAATGGCAGGGTGTATACATGGGTAACACCAATTGCGGGAATAGCACAGGGATATGCAGAACCGGTAATTTTATTAAATGCGCCCAAAAAATCGCAAATGGTTACTGCAGCAGGTGATTACAGGATAAATGAAAATAATTTTATTACGGGAGAAATTGCAGTTACTAATAATGATGTAAATACATTCAGTGAAATTAATAATGCTGATAATGCGGCGCTTGCATATAGAGCGGAATATCAGAACCTTCATAAATTCAGCGAAAAAACCACACTCAGCAGTTCAATAAATTATGAATTTACAGAAAAAAATTTCGCGCCGCCCGAAAGGTACAGACCTGTGGAATTTAACCGCGACTGGAATATTTTTTCCATAGAAAAAACGAATGAATATTATACCAATGCAAAGTTTAATTTGGCTGGTGGCGAAACCTGGAATATTGGATTACAATCTTCTGGATTTATAAGAGAACAAAACTATAGCGGATTTTTACAGGCATTAAATGGAACCATTGAAACCAAACAATGGATAATTAATGCAAGTGGCAGTTATTTGAACAGCAATGCGGATACAATACGTTCAAATTTTATAAGGCCAAATCTTTCCATTGCAAAAATATTTCCCGCAATAAATTATTGGAAATTGGGTATTAACTATGAAGGAGAACACAACAATGTATATGCCGATTCTGATTCTTTATTAAACAATAGTTTTTATTACGACCAATTTAAATATTTTATTTCCAATGCCGATACTGCGGTAAATAAATTTTATGGAGATATTATTAGGAGAAACGACAGGCTGCCTTTGAACGGAAAATTTACAGACATAACAAGAGGAAACACCTACACGTTGAGTGGAGCATTAAATGAGAATGTAAATAACAGATTTTCATGGCAACTTGCATATAGAAGTTTAGAAATAGTAGATACCGCTTTAACATTTTTAGAACCCGAAAAATCGTTATTGGGAAGATTACAAAATGCCTTTGTAATTAAAAAAGGGTTAATAACCTCTGATATTTTTTATGAATTGGGAACGGGTCAGGAACCCAAAAAAGAATATACTTTTATTGAAGTGGAACCCGGAGTTGGAAATTACACGTGGAATGATTACAATACGAATGGCATTCCGGAATTAAATGAATTTGAAATTGCAGCTTTTGCCGACGAAGGAAATTATATCCAGGTTTTTATTCCAACGGATGAATATATACAATCGAATGTCAGCAATTTCAATTATGCAATTGGTCTTAATCCGAAAGTGTTATTGTTCAACAAAAGTGGATTTGCCGGATTTATAGGAAAATTTGCAGCACAATCATCACTGCAATTAACCAGAAAGGTTTTGGATGATCAAAGTTTTAATTCTTATGTTCCATTTACAACCATTGACGATAGTTTGCTGGTGAGTTCAAATATGTATTGGTTGAACACTATTTATTTCAACCGCTCGTCTCCAAAATTTGGTATAGATTATTCTTATTTGGAAAATTTCAGCAAACAGGTTATCACAATAGGTCCGGAAAGCAGAGGCAAATCAGAACACAAAATCAATACACGGTATAAAATTGCAACTCCTTTTACTTTAAACCTGGCTTATACAACGGGAAATAAATTATTATTATCAGAGGCATTTGCGGAAAAAAATTATACCATTCCCTATTACACAGTGGAACCGAAACTAACTTATATAAAAGGTTCTGTATTCAGAACTTCTGTATTTTATCAATATACAAAAAGTGAAAATACCGAAGGTGTTGAAAGTTTATTGAGTCATGAATTTACATTTGATATTCGGTATAATGTTGTTTCTAAAAGCACTATTACCTCAAAAATTTCTTTGGTTAACATTCAATTCAGTGGTATAGAAGATTCGCCGGTTGGATATGCAATATTAGAGGGATTACAAAATGGAAATAATATATTATGGAACCTCAATATTGACAGAAAATTATCTCCTATCCTTCAATTAACAGTTTCGTACGAAGGACGAAAAACAGGAGATAGTGATGTTACACATTTGGGGAGATTGCAGATGAGGGCGGTGTTTTAAGTTAATGTACCAATGAGGGAAATGTACCAATGAGGGAAATGTACCAATGAGGGGAAATGTACCAATGAGGGAAATGTACCAATGAGGGGAAATGTACCAATGTACCAATGAAGAAATGTACCGATGAGGAAATGTACCAATGAGGGGAAATGTACCAATGAGGAAATGAGGAAATGTACCAATGTACCAATGAGGAAATGTACCAATGAACAGCCGCATTTGCCATAGACTTTATCACCTTGTATTTATTATTTGATTAAATTTGACTTCAAATTGGGATGACATGTTCAAACGTTTTGTTTTTTTATTTTTAGTTGGCAGTTTATTGATTAATAACACTGCAGCGCAAACTCCTACCTGGAATGCCGATGTGGCGAATATTGTATTTAACAATTGTTCAAGTTGTCATCATGTGGGAGGTATTGCACCATTTGCGTTGATGAGTTACGGAGATGCTGTTTTGTATGCGCCAATTATGGAATCGGCAATAGTTGATGGCACTATGCCGCCATGGCCACCGGATCCTGAGTATGTGCATTTTAAAGATGAAAGGGTATTAAGTGAAACGGAAATAAATACTTTACTTGATTGGTTAAATGAAGGTAGACCCGAAGGGGATGGCAGTCCGCCTTCGCCACCGGTTTTTACGATTGGGTCGCAATTAAGCAGTACAGATCATACCCTGAATACACCTGAATATACAGTTGTTGAGCTTGAAGATGAATACCGCACTTTTGTTATTCCTTCCGGTTTAACAGAAACAAAATATATTAATACCATTGAATACCTAATTGGGAATCCCGCAATTGTTCATCACATACTTTTATGGCAGGATACAAGCGATGTTTCTATGAATTTAGATCTTGCTGATCCGGCTCCCGGTTTTGCAAGTAACGGAGCAATGGCGCCCAGTGAATTTACAAAAATGATCGGGGCTTGGGCTCCGGGTGATAAAATAGACAGACTGCCTTTAGGTATGGGATTAGAAGTTAACGCCGGTGCAGATCTTGTGATTGAATTTCATTATGCTCAGGGAAGTGAAGGACAAACAGATGCAACGGAAATAAATTTCGAATTTAGTGAAACTGCATTTACAAGACCGGTTTGGGTTGACCCCATCTTATATCATTTTGCACCCTGTTTTCAGGAACCTTTATTTTACATTCCTGCAAATACAGTACAAACTTTTCACGAAATATTTGATGAGGAATATGATTATGACCTTTCCTTTATATCAGCGGCACCCCACATGCATAATATTGGAACCAGTTTCAGGGCTTATGCGAAAACTCCGCTAAATGATTCCATACCATTAATAAATATTAATAATTGGGATTTCCATTGGCAGGGAGGATATACTTATCAGAAATTAGTTAAGATTCCTAAAAACACGAAACTTTATGGAATCGCAAATTATGATAATACCTCTGCTAATCCGAATAATCCGAGCGACCCACCGGTTGATGTTTGGCTTGGAGAAGAAACTACCGATGAAATGATGTTATGCTTTTTTGCCTACACATTTTATTTGCCGGGTGATGAAAATGTGATATTGGATAGTGCCCTTTTAGAAACAGCTATCAATGATCCGGAAAATATTTTATTCTTTTCCATTCACCCAAATCCTGTTAGTGCTGAACTTCAGATTGTAAATCAAAATCCCGAAGGAAAAGATTACAAAATCAAAATTGTAGATGTTTACGGTAAAATAATTCTTGAGGACAACATGCAATTTCAAACGATTAAAAAATTAAATATTGCTGATATAGCATCAGGTATTTATTTTCTTTTAATTGAGGACAATAATAAAATATTTACTGAAAAATTCATTAAACTAAATCCATAATCGCCGGTTCAGCTTTAATTTCACTAATGAAAAAGCGTGACCTCTTTTGAATTCATTTTGAAAATATCCCATTATTTAATTATCAATTCTTGATCATTTAATTTTTCCTTAACATTTCCCAAAAGGCTATTTATGTATATTTGTAATCTAAAAACTCAAAAAAAAATACTACTATGGATGCAAATGTAAATTCAATCAATTGGTTTGAAATATCTGTTGCAGATTTAGACAGAGCTAAAAATTTTTACGAAACAATTTTCGGTTTCACCATGGAAAAAATGGAAATGCCGGAAATGCCAATGGCGATGTTTCCTTCTAACCCGGGAAACGGAAAGGCCAACGGCGCATTAGTGCAAAGTGAAATGCATACACCCAGTGCTGATGGAGTAAAACTCTATTTAAACGGAGATCCTGATTTACAGCCGGTTCTTGATAAGGTTACAGATGCCGGTGGTCAAATAATAATGCCTAAAACCGATATCGGGCAAGATTTTGGATTTATGGCATTTTTTATTGATTCGGAAGGAAATGTTATAGGATTACATTCCAACGGGTGACCGAACACTTTATTAAATTATTAATCCGGGGTAAAAATATATCCCGGATTTTTTATGGAAATAAGATTAAAAAAAATATCCAGCGTGTTAAAAACAGGGCATTTTAAACAAAATCACACCCTGATAAACTCGTCAAACATCCCTTAAACATTAAACCTAAAATGCATCACGTCGCCATCTTCCACTAAATATTCTTTTCCTTCCACATTTAGTTTACCGGCTTCTTTGCAAGCCGCTTCGCTTCCATATTTTAAATAGTCATTATATTTAATTACTTCTGCGCGAATAAATCCTTTTTCAAAATCGCTGTGAATTACTCCGGCAGCGCCTGGAGCTAATGTGCCTTTGTGTATAGGCCATGCACGAACTTCCTTTACACCGGCAGTAAAATAAGTGATCAGATTTAATAATTTATATCCAGCGCGAATCAAGGTGTTCAGGCCGCTTTCTTTTAATCCAAGGTCTTCTAAAAATAATTTTTTATCCTCGTAAGAATCCAGTTGGGCAATTTCACTTTCGATATTTGCACTTACAATTATTACTTCTGCATCTTCATCCTTCACCGCATTTTTTAATTGTTTTACAAAATCATTTTCTACATGAATTTCTTTTTCATCAACATTACAAACATAAATTACAGGTTTGATGGTGAGCAACCACATATCCTCAATTAATTTAAATTCTTCTTTATCTAAATGCAAACTTCTCGCACTTTTACCTTGTTCGAGATGTGATTTTAATCCAGTTAAAACATCTACTAATTTTTTTGCATCCTTATCACCAATATATGCAGCTCGCTGACTTTTTGTCAATTTCGCTTCTATGGTCTCCAGATCTTTTATCTGTAATTCGTAGTCAATAATTTCTTTATCTCTGATTGGATTTACATCACCATGCACATGCACAATATTCGGATCATCGAAACATCTCACCACATGAATAATTGCATCTGTTTCGCGGATATTTGCCAGGAATTTATTTCCAAGTCCCTCTCCTTTTGAAGCACCTTTTACCAATCCTGCTATATCTACAAATTCTATTGTAGTAGGAACCAAACGTTCAGGATGCACAAATTCTGCAAGTTTTGTGAGACGCTCATCCGGCACAGTTACAACACCAACATTTGGCTCAATGGTACAAAATGGAAAATTTGCTGCCTGTGCTTTGGCACTGGACAATGCATTAAACAATGTTGATTTGCCCACATTTGGTAAGCCTACTATTCCGCACTTTAAAGCCATGATATTAAATAATTGTTTGAGAAATCGGTGTAAACGGGCGCAAAGATAGGGTTTGTAAATGTAAATTAGCATGGTTTCATTGAAAACTGTTTATAGAAACCCCTGTTTACATTCAAATTCTGAAATTTTAAAAAAAATGCGCCTTTGCAACTTTAAATGAAAAAAATCATAAAAAGGTACAAAGGCGAAAAAATGTATATCCGCAGTAATTATTCTTTGATAAAGGACTGCATGCCTATTTTATTCTCAATATCAAGTTTAAGTAAATAAAATCCTGAAGGTAAAGTACTGATATCGATGGACTGATCACCTGAAATAGTGAAATTAGTGATAACTGCTCCAACAGTATTTAGTATCTGTGCCGAGTAATTATCCTTGATCGGTATTTGAATATTCAGGAATTGTGTTGCAGGGTTTGGATGAATATTAAAATCGATCGAATTTGCAATATCCCCAACAGCATTGAAACTAATCACCTTACATTCAAAATCCTCACCGGCAACATTTCCGGCAGTTAAACACACCGTATAACTTGCAGGAGATGGATAAAAGTGAGATGGATCCTGTTCAGTAGAAGAACCACCATCTCCAAAATCCCAATTCCAGTAATCAGGCAGATTAGTTGAAATATCTGTAAATACAACGGTAGTTCCGGATATGGTCCATGTAAAATCAACAACCGGAATTTTTGGAGTATTACCTATTGTTACATCCTGACAACTTGTTGAACTTCCGGCAGCGTTAATTGCCGAAAGACAAACATTATAAGTACCATCTGCCAAAAAAGTATGTATCGGATCTTGTTCTGTACTAAAAGTACCATCATCAAAATCCCAATCCCATGAAGTAGGTGTATTTGTACTTAAGTCATTGAATGTAACTGTCGGATCACCGGTGTAAGAGAAATTAGCAACCGGAGCAACATAAGAATCAACCACAATTATTTCGCAATAAGTATCGCTTGCAACAATATTAGTTGCGGTAAGACAAACATTAAAATCGCCATTTGATAAAAATGTATGAACCGGGTTTTCTGCTGTTGAAGTAGTTCCATCTCCAAAATCCCAATACCATTCCGTTGGGGAATTTGTAGAAAGATCGGTGAAATTAACTGTTGGTTCTGCAACTGCAGTATAACTGTACAATGCTTCCGGTGCTCCGGTAATTGCAGAGGTAACCACTCTGAAATGGAAATCTCCTGTGAGTTCTGCCCAGCCAAATCCGGTCTGAACATAACTTCTGTTCACCGCAAAAGTACTGGTATAAGAAACCCATGCAACTCCGCCGGGAACGGTATATCCGATAAACACATCCCCATAAATGCCTTCCAGTTCAGGCATCCCTCTCAAGTCAACCCTGGTTCCTTTATTCGGTTCTGCCAAGGTTGGTTCTGGAGACAAATAAAAAGGGGAGATGATATCCGCGCCAGGAAATCCTGTTCCATCATCCGCCCAAATATGGAATTGAATATCGTCGTTTGGTCGCATGTAATCTGTATAATTTTGGATAACAGCAGTTACCACATCCGTTTCACCGGCTAGTGTAATCCTTACTGCTGCCGATACGTATCCCGTAGCACTTAAAGTACCGATGTCCGCAACAAAATCGATTGCGCCTTCATCATAGGAAATATAATTTCCAGCAATTATTTCAAATGTATCACTTACTGCAGTATTTGGCACTCCAAAATCATCAGTAGCTTCAATATAATAACTTATCCATGTTCCCGGAGCCTGTTCCGGTACTTCAAATAAATAGGTATCTCCAAAAGTATTGAACCCCGGAATTGAGGTGTAGGGTCCACCATCGGTGCTGTACCATAAAAAGCTACTTGCAATATCTGAGGCGTCTAAAAGTTCGGCTATGAGTGGATTTGGTCCCAAGGTTCCTTCATATAAATTTGTTGCGTCATGCAGAATAAGCGGAGGGGAAACGTCAACATTATATTGATAAATCACAAAATCATCAATATAAATACCATCAACATTGTATGCTGCATCGCTCACAAAACGAAAACGAAGTCGAACATCAGGTCCTCCAACAAAAGCACCAAGTGGAACGGAGTATAATTGCCAGGTAAACAGGCCTTCCCCGTTAAAAATTTCAATATTTGTCCATGATACACCGGCATCGGTAGAAGCATCAAGATACACATAATCAAAACCAAGTTCGAGGTCAAGCATTGCATAGAACTGCACATCTGCATCGAGTGCAAATGAGAGGTCGGCGCTTACTGCCATGGTAGCTTCAGAAGAAAAAGCATCCAGATAATTACCATCGGGACTATCGGTAAAACTATTGGTAGGACTGTAGGCTTCAGAGGTTGTTGTGTTCCAGGTACCGGTAACGGTCCAGTTAGTCAATCCGCTTTCAAAATCATCAGCAAACACAATGGTTTGGCTGTTTAGTGCCAGGGAGGAGACAAGCATTAAAAGGAGCAAGTAAAAGTTTCTTTTCATATAGTATATTTTTTAATCATAACACTAAATTAAACATTTTTTGCAGTTACTTAACAATTACAACAAAATTTATCCAAAATCCGTTGGAGTGAATTGAATAGAGGCATAATTGTTGGTAACTTTCGGCAAATTTCAAGCGCTAATATGAGGTATTTATTTGTTTTCAGTTTTTTAGTTTTGTTAAACGGCTTGCAGGCGCAAACTGCAGACCAATGGTTTGAGTCAGGATTTGAGAAATATGAAGCTAAAGATTATACAGGCGCCATTGCTGATTATACGGAATGTATAAATCTTGCACCGGATTATCCTGAGGCATATTTTAACAGGGGATTGAGTTACTATTTTACTTCAAATTTTGAAGCTGCTATTCGCGACTTTGAACAAATAATAAAATTAAAACCGGGTGATGCAAAAGCATATTATTGGAAGGGATATTGTTTATTTGAATCAAACAAAATAGAAGAAGCAATAAGTGCCTATACAAATGCATTGTATTATGATCCTACCTATTCTGAAGCATTTTTTGAACGGGCATTTTCAAAATATATATTGACGCGATATGTAGATGCTTTAGAAGACCTTAACAGAGCAATTAATATAGATCCGATGTATGCTGATGCGTTTTATTATCGTGGATTATGTTTTTATGCACTTGAAAATTATTCTGAAGCAATGATTGCATTTACCAAAGTTGTTGAAATTGATCCGCTGGATGCTGATGCCTGGTACCAGATTGGATTTATTCACAACGATAATAAAGCGTATGATCTTGCAATTGAAGCATATTCAAAAGTAATAACACTGCAACCTGATGCCGGTGATGCATATTATGAACGCGGTGTTGCTTATTACGAATTATATTTTGACGACAATGCCTGTGCCGATTGGAAAAAAGGTGCAGAGTTAGGAGATGAGTATTCTAAAATACAGGTTGATAGTATTTGTACGAAATAGAAAGGATAAAACTTTCATGCGCAGGTTTGGCATGGTATATTATTTTACGGGATTGCCGAACCCTGCTAATAAATTATTAATCTAATTTAATCGCCGTAACCTGAACAATAAGTTGCTAAAACTTCAGGGGCTTTTTCATACCCGTAGCTATCCGATTTATTTAGAAATTCGCAGGCAGTTTCCATCTCTCCAATTTGCAGCATTAAAATGCCGTAATTGTAATTTCCCATCGGAAAATCGGGATCGTATTTCAACATGATTTTAAAATCAGTTTCGGCATCAGTATAATTTCCAATCATGGCTTTACACAATCCGCGCTGATTATAAATATCTTTATTTTCCGGATCCACATCGGCTGCAGCATCGAACGTTTTTATTGCAGTAAAATAATCTTCCTGAAAATATTGGGCGAGTCCAAGATTATATAAAATTTCTGCATTTTGAAGATCATATAATAATGCAACCCGAAATTTATCTTCGGCGCCGGGATAATCTCCTTCCAAAGCTGCCTCTAATCCCATGCTAAGATAATAAGCAGCCATGTCGCTGTTAGCAATTGCAGATTCTTTTCCGCCAACTTTAAAAATAATGCTGTCGTCGTCGGCAATTATTTCAATTTTATCAGTTTCAACTTGTGCCTGTGCAACTGTAAACGCAGAAATGAAAAAGGTTAAAAGAAGTGTACGGATCATGGCGTTAAATTTAGTTTTAAACGATGTAGGCCTTTTTATTATTATTTGGCTACCTGAAAACAGGTTTCCAAATACGATCTGAAATACGAATGAACTCCGGTAAAACGATATTTTTTCAGATAAATTCAAATTTCGGGAAATATTTTCGAAATATCCCTGAAAATCAACAAAATTTCAGGATCTGTTTAATTTCCAATTGGAGCGCTTTTCTGCCATTGGGCCAGGAAGTTCAGAATTTGAAGTTTTTTTATCATACACAAAAGAAGCGAAAAAGGCTGCAATGCCTTGCTCCTCCTCGTTTTCCGACACCAATTGGTCAGGCGTGAAGTGTTTTTCGATGAACCCTGTGTCAAATTTTGCTGATAAAAAGGCTTCGTGTTGCATTACATATTTACCAAAAGGCAAGGTGGTGGCCACTCCTGAAATTTTGTAATCATTTATCGCCCTGATCATTTTTTTGCATGCCAATTCGCGTGTTTCGGCATGTACGATCAATTTTGCCAACAAGGGATCGTAAAAAATTGGAATATCCATCCCTTCTTCATATCCATCATCCACCCGAATTCCGTGTCCCTGGGGACGGCGATAGGTAATTAATTTTCCAATATCCGGAAGAAAATTATTTTTAGGATCTTCCGCGGTAACCCTTAATTCAATTGCATGCCCGTGAATTTTAAGATCTTCTTGTTTAAAATTAAGCTCCACTCCTTCTGCAATTAAAATTTGTTGACGCACAATATCCAAACCTGTTATGAGTTCCGTTACCGGATGTTCCACTTGTAAACGTGTATTCATTTCCAGAAAATAAAAATTAAGATCTGCATCCACTAAAAATTCAACGGTTCCTGCACCAACGTAATTACATGCTTTTGCAGCATTTACCGCACTTTCGCCCATAGCCTTGCGCATTTCCGGAGAAACCACTGCAGATGGAGCTTCCTCCACCAATTTTTGATGTCGGCGTTGAATGGAACATTCCCGTTCAAATAAATAGAGCACATTGCCATGCCTGTCGGCTAAAACCTGAATTTCAATATGCCTGGGAGACGAAACAAATTTTTCAATAAAAACAGCATCATCACCAAAGGCACTTTTGGCTTCACTCATAGCTCGGTGCATTTGTTCATCGAGTTCTGCTTCGTTTTGAACTACACGCATGCCTTTCCCACCACCACCTGCACTGGCTTTTATCAAAATGGGATACCCTGCTTTGGCAGCAACTATTTTAGCCTCTTCAAGATCCTTTATCGCATGATCGGTTCCGGGAACCATTGGAATATGAAATTTTGCAGCAGCTTGTTTTGCAGAGATCTTATCACCCATCATATTGATACTGATAGGATCAGGACCGATAAATATCAATCCTGAATCCTGCACTTTTTGTGCAAATACAGCATTTTCGCTCAAAAAACCATATCCGGGATGAATTGCATCTGCTCCCGAGATTTTAGCCACTTCGAGAATTTTTTTCATCAATAAATAACTTTGGTTCGATGGCGGTGGACCAATGCAATAGGCCTCATCTGCGTATTGGGTGTGCAATGCATTTCTATCAGCTTCTGAAAAAACTGCTACCGTTTTAATTCCCATTTCTTTTGCCGTTCGCATAACACGCAACGCAATTTCTCCGCGATTGGCAATCAGGATCTTTTTGATCTTCATGTGACAAAGATGGGAGAAAGATTTGAAAATTGGAAACCAATGTTTGAAATTAAAATATAGTAGAAAACTAAAATATTATTTTGCAAATTTGAGCAATATTACCATGCATAATTCAATGGCAAAATTCAAAAACAAATACCGAAATTCATCCCATCGATTAAAATATTGGGATTATGGATCTCCAGGAATGTATTTCGTTACAATATGTACTAAAAATCAAATTAGTTATTTTGGAGACATTGTAAACCTCACGAATGAAAATATACCGGTTGATTCCTATGAAGGGCCGCAAAATTTTGCGACCCTACATAGGAATCAGGGAAACATTGAACTTCATTTGGATTCTACAATTATTGGTAACACCGCTCAACAATATTGGACGGAAATTCCTAAACATTTTCCATTTGTAGATTTAGATGAATTTCAAATAATGCCCAATCATTTGCATGGAATTTTATTGATCGACAATCTCGACCATACGGGATGGGAGCATAATAAATTTGGTGGCTGGCAAAATATTATGACAGAATAATCAGAACGGAACAGGACTTTTATACAGTTAGAGAATATATACGAAATAATCCAATGAATTGACTATTGGATAGAAAAAATAAAAATGGTTTAATGATGTGATTGATACCTCCGATAGAAATAATTTATTTCCAATTATTTATGTATCTTTCCTATAATTAAACGCTAAAAATTGATAAATATATTTCATGCCAAATATTGATATTAAAAATGCAGCTCGATTACATCCATAACATAAACAACAGCGGTGAAAATATGATCCGCCTTTACAATTTTGACAAATCGCAGGCGATCCGGTTTCGCAAGAGTATAGTGGATTCAATTATTACCAAGAAAAAATCTCTTTATCTCAACGAATTAGATTTTATAGAAGCAAGAAATTGTGAATTGACCTTGCGATTAGCAGATGATGATATAGGAATTGTAACAGAAGATACCGTTCTCTTTTTCTGCGATCTCACTCTCGAGGGGTTTCATGAAATGGTTACATTATTAGAACCATTTTGTTTGAAGGAAACAAAGGGATATCAATGGTTATATGATATTGACAATGAAACAGATTTTTTGTTTTCTCCGGGCGGTACATGGTGATTAGGGCTTATATGAAAAAAGGAGTGACACCTTTACATCAATATTATTTTACTACTGAATAAACCTGATATTTTAAAAACTGCTTCACCACATTCTTTCCATACAATTATGAATTAAATTTACTATCGTAAAATTCCGAATTTTCATAATATTGCAGTAAAATATTGCTAAACCACATTTCAATTTTGAAACCACTTGTAAATAAAAAATATTTTTTAGAAAAGTTTCCTGGAAAGGGAGGATGGACCTATGCCCGGATTGATGAAATACCACAAGACAAAAAAGCGCATTTTGGCTGGGTAAAGGTAAGAGGAACTATTGATGGATTCGAGATCAGAAAATATCATTTAATGCCTATGGGAAATGGGAAATTATTTCTTCCTGTCAGAGCAGAGATCCGCAAAACTATTAAGAAAAAAAAAGGTGACTGGGTAACAATTATTTTATATCCCGACAATGAACCGCTGGAGGTTCCGGAGGAGATGATGATATGTTTGGAGGATGAGCCATCTGCGCTTAAATTTTTTAACAGTCTATCTGAAAGTGAACAAAAATTTTATATACAATGGGTATATTCCGCTAAAAAGGAAGAGACAAAAATTGACAGGTTGGCTAAAACAATAAACAGGTTGGTGAAAGGATTGAAAATGTATGACTTGGATTACTAAAATACTTTATATTTAGAATATTTTTTTACTAAATTTACCTAACTTTACCTACAGATTCGGAAATTAAAATTTACCGTTATGAAAACTTTAATACCCTTGCGAGTGATCACCTTATTCATCTTCGTTATATTGTTGAGTGGATTTGTAGCTTACCGCTCCGGAGCATTTGATACTTTGCTTAACAACCCGGCACCCTCTCTGAATTCAAACATCAATGCAGAAATACCGCTGGATACTCCAACAACTTTAACAGACTCACAACCAACAAATCCGGTCTTATTACCTACTTCTAAATCAGGTGCGATTTTTATTGAAAGAGATAAAACAAAGAACCAAAATAATAATGAAAGCCACCTTGATCCTACCACACAGGATTCCTTAAAAAAATTAGATTCCATAAAAAAAGAAGAAGAACAAAAAAAGTTAAACCAAATTAAAATAATGAGTTCTTCTAAGTCTTTAATTTTATTCGAACCAACTTATCATTATGATTTAAATCTTTTCGTCCCGAAATTGGATCCTTTTGATATAAAAAAGGATACTACGGAATTAAAAATGGAAGTTCCATAAAGGAATTTATAAATATGCAAATAATTGATATATTAGAAGCGAGCGGACTAAGTTTATTGTTTCTGATCCTGGTATTTGCACCAATGGAAAAAGTATTCCCTGCAAAACTGAAACAGAAATTTTTCAGAAAGGCATGGACTATGGATCTGTTTTTCTTTTTGGGGCAATACCTGCTTTGGGGTGGTTTAGTTATTTGGACTTTGAGCTATTGCAGTTTTTGGTTAAATGATATCGTTCCGGTCAATTTCAGAAATGCTGTGTCTGCTCAACCCTGGTGGTTGCAAGTGATGGAAGTTATTATCTTAAGCGATTTTATTATTTATTGGGGACACCGGTTACAACATAAAGTAAATTTTTTATGGCGCTTTCACAAAGTGCATCACAGCGCTGTTCATTTGGATTGGCTTGCTGCTCACCGCGAACACCCTTTGGATTCCATTTATACTGTCGGATTAATTAATTTACCTGCATTTTTATTGGGATTTCCATTAGAAACTATTGCCGGATTAATCGCATTTCGCGGCATTTGGGCAATTTATATTCATTCGAATGTGCGGTTGCCTATTGGAAAACTGCGAATATTGATCGGAGCACCGGAATTGCATCACTGGCATCACGATCTCGATCGCAAAGCAGGAAATTATGCAAATATTTCACCATTAATGGATGTAATTTTTGGAACTTATGTTTGTCCTGATCACGAACCGGAAGCCTTTGGGATAAAAGAAGAATTTCCTACAAATTATTTGGGACAAATTGTTTATCCCATTTTACCCAAAAAAATTATTAATAAATTAAAATTATATTCCACAAGAAAGGAAAATAGATTACATGAAAAATACCCTTCACCGTTTGAAACAGAAAAATAAATGAGGACAAAACAAATACGATAAAAATTAAAACAATAGTATAATTAACAACGAAATAGCAAACCTGTACACCCTCCCATTTAAAACCATCAACTAGTCATCCATAGAAAAAACAGAACACAAAGGAGAAACCGTTACTTCCTTCTGGCAAACAATTGAATTGGATGGATTACGCATTCGTATTGTAGAATACAGCCAAAATTATTTCGCAAATCACTGGTGCGAAAAAGGACATCTAGTTTATTGTTTGGAAGGCGAGTTTATCAGCGAATTAAAAACCGGAGAAAAATTTACCCTCTCAAAAGGCATGAGTTATGTCGTTTACGACAATCTAAGTATACATCGATCTCAATCTGTAAGCGGCGTGAAATTATTGATCATAGACGGAGATTTTTTGCAAATAAATGATGAGAAGTGAGTGATGAGTAATGAGGGTGTCTCAGTTAAAGCAGATGAAAAAAGTTAATCTATAATATTATACCCTGTAAACATTTTGAATAAACAAACACCTGTCTTAAAATAAACGTACAGTTTGTTTTTCAAAATGTGTTGTTCTGCAAAAGGGTATATTCTACTTTTACGCTTAGATGTTAATAAATATTAGACGTATTTTAAAAAAGACGTAAAAACGTATTATCTTTGACGTAATGGACGATTTATATTCAAACGTATTAAAAGACCTAAAGGATAAACTAAAGGTTGCAAACGACAAGAAAGCCGCGTCAGAAGTGATTTTCAGGGTATCTATTATTGAAGTAGAGCGGCTGATTAATACTATAAGCAACATAGAAATAATGTTCGGCAAGGAACAGGCTATTAATAGTGTGGCAGTTAAAGTTGAATACCGAGAACTGACTTTCTCTAAAAAGATATTAACAATTTTTGAAAATGAGAAAGAAGTTACTATTCCACAAATCGTTAGTTATTTACTTGCCAAAGGGGAAGTGGATAGCAATCCGAAAATTAGCTTGAGAAAAAAGGTGACTGACTACACTGGTATTATGACAAAGCGGGGAGAGTTAGGTGTAAAGGGTAAAAAGGGGAATAATAAAATATATATTAAAAAATAAAAAAGCCTCAAAACTTGCAAGATTAGAGGCTTTTAAAGTTGGATACGTCGGTAGTTTATGCAGTTAAAACACTTGTCTGATAAGCAAGAAAAGCATGTTCAAATCCTGTCCGATAATTTTTAGTTGTTCAGTGTTACAGCGCTGAAAAGCAATAAGGGTACCAATAGATTCATCCTGAAAGCCTGTAAACAGCCTTCTCATAAGAGGTTCTCTCATTAGGAAGTAATTGTTTATAGGTGTTGCTTTTTTAAAGAACTGAAACAAATGTACGATAATTCGTTTGGTATTACCAAAAATTTTTAGTCCTTTTTTGGTTCTTGGAGGAAATCTACTTTCTCTCCTGCCTCTATTAATTCACCTTTAGCAGCCTGTCTTAATCTTAATCTTGCCCAAGCTGAAAACGCCATCCCGCTTAATTCTGCGGCTTTATAAAAGGCTGTTTTTTCATCCTCTGAAAGCTTGATTAAAACCTGGTCATTTTTTTTCATAAAACAAAGGTATAAAATAAGTATATACTTTGTATAAAATATTTAGAAAGTATATATAACACATATACTTTCTAAATACCAGACCAATAACAAATGAACAACTTTAAATTACTCCTCGAATTTCAAAAGCATTTTGATACTGATCAAAAATTCAGATTACACCGTGAGGAACAGCGGTGGGGTAATACACTTGCATGTTATTTTGCGCTTCCGTTAATGTTACAGGGGTAAAAGCCGGTAAACGCTTTCAGTGCAATGAACCAATCAAAAAATAAGACTATGACACATTAAGAATATTTAGCCAAAATAGGCATGGAATTTAAGATAGTCCGAATAAGAAAAGGAATGACCGTATAGCAGGTTACTAAAAGCACAGGTCTTTGCAATAAATCTATTCACGAAGTTGAAAGCGGAGAAAAGGCAGTCAGATTTTTACCTTTAAGCGCGTAGGTAATGCAATAGGCATTAAAATGAAAGATTTAATGTAACTTTGTATTATGGCTAAGAACAATAATTCACCATAGAAAACCACTTCTACCTTTCTAAAAATTACTAAGGCAATGGTAATTGCAAACCAGATGCCAAAGTCCAATAAAACTAGAAAGAAAAAATAGATCGCCTGATATATTATAAAATAATATATAGGTTTGCAAAAGTAAACTAATTGATTACTTTTGCTGTTTACAAATAAACAATGTTATGAAGAAGAGCTCAAAATACTTGGACAACATATCTTTAACGCCGACTAGTGTAAATGGATATGTTTATACCTTGCAATCTGGAGAAATAGTTATTGCGATGGCTGGACCAGAGGGTCCAATTGTAAAAGCAAAAACCAAGTTAGAGGCGAAGGAAAAATTTAAACAACTTGTTGATTTGCATTTTTCAGTTAAGAAAAATCAATTTGTTGATAATCTATTGAAAAACACAGATGATATTATAAAAAGTGCCAAAATGCAACCAAAAATTTCATTGGAATATGTCGAAGCATGAGTGCAATTAATTCGGATATTACCCTTCAAATTGCATCACAATGCTCACTCCCAATTACCTTTAGCGAAGCTTTAGATTATTATGGACAAACGTCTTATGGTTCTGCCTTATTAGTAGCTTATAATATTGAGGATTATGAATATTTGGCTTCAGTTAAGAATAAGCACCAGTATTTAAATTATTCTTTTTTTGTTGCTCCATCAGGATTTGTTTTTGAGATTGAAAGGGATATTGATTTTTCTTCATTGGAGCTTGCTATTTTGCATTTAAAGTTGGAAGATATTAAATTGGAATCTTCAGTTAATATATTAAACAATGCACAAGTAGACGAAGAATTTATTAATGAATTTATCGCTTTTGTTGAAACTGAAAAATATAAATACTCTCCTTTATACTTTAATAAAACAGCGAGGGAAATTTTGGACGCCAAAAGAAAGCAGAAGGCCTTAGAAAAGAGTAAGGGGAAATTTTAAGCCATGACCAAAGATATCTTTCAAATACCCGCAGATTGGAATGGGTTAATAATTTTGTCCGTTGAAACACCAAGTGAAGTATTGTTTTTTAATTCCAAATTAGATAGTATTAATTCAATTAGGTTTGAGGACGGAGTTATTGCAAAGGGTAGATTTATGTTTGTTGAAGGAGAGCCTTATAAAATCAAAAGTATTATTATTCATTCTACAGAGAGAGTGTAAATTAAACTGTGTCAAGATTCAAAAAAATTAATGAATTTTGAAAATCAGTTTAAAGATGGAAAAACAGAAACCGGACTTCGATTACGAAGCACTCAAGAAAAAGACCATTGAGCAATTTCGCTCTGGCAAGAGTTTATTTGGTAAGGATGGAGCGTTTGCCCCTTTGTTAAAGGAGTTTTTAGAAGCTGCATTAGAGGCTGAACTTGACACTCATTTAGATGAAGAACAAAGAGGACAAGGCAATCGCAAGAATGGTCGCATGTCCAAAAAGCTCAAAACAGCGGAAGGGACGTTTGAAATTTCAACACCGCGCGATCGTGATGGTGAATTTGAACCACAAATAGTGCGTAAGCGAGAAACGATACTATCCGAAAGTCTAGAGTCGAAAATTATCGGTTTATATGGTCTAGGAATGAGTTTTAGAGACATCTCGTCTCACATCAAAGAGATGTATGATACCGATATATCAGCAGCAACATTGTCAAGCATTACCGACAAAGTAATCCCTCTTGTAACAGAATGGCAAAGCCGTTCATTAGACCCTTTATATTGCATTGTATGGCTT
>Ga0163148_10000926_pt1 | contig 39293 bp, 42 predicted proteins | sample OliLakLV19MP7P2_FD_148606 | JGI IMG/M metagenome (GOLD analysis project Ga0163148, IMG submission 148606) | Freshwater microbial mat bacterial communities from Lake Vanda, McMurdo Dry Valleys, Antarctica- Oligotrophic Lake LV.19.MP7.P2 | ecosystem: Environmental > Aquatic > Freshwater > Lake >... | reverse complement strand
TTCATTGCAGCGTCAAGATTTTGAGTAGGATTCATTTTTTTGTTTTTTTGTCGTACCATCTTTAGTACCCCACAAAGATACGGTACTTTTTATTACTTGTCAAGTCTTTTCTTACTTTTTTTTATTTTTCTAACATTTTTCGCTGAAAAGCACTTCGTAGCCCTGCGCTACCAAACCCCAAATCCACAAATCCAAATACTTTATGCGTCCGTCGGCGCGAAATGCTCGGACGGACAATACGGAACCGTCTGGTTTTCGTATTGTTATGCACATCGGCTTCTCTAAAGCGGGTTTGTCGTCGCCGGCTTCGCGCACATGAACTACTTTATAGCCTTTTTGCGCTTGCTCTAATGCCCACTCTGCTAACTGCTCTCGAAGCAATTCATAGACGTGTTTAGACGCAAGCAGTTGCCCGTTCGCGTCGAATATATTTACCAGCATTTTTTTTAGTTAGTAGCTATTAATCCGGAGGTGAATATACTAAATTTTTTGCGTCGAATTCGGACAGTTTGTACTGCTTAATAACCGCTTTTAGCAGTTTTGCGTAATTTTTATCGGTGGCGTAGCCTTTTTCCTGCAAGCAGTCGCAAAAAGCGTTTGCGGTTAAACCTGTACAGGCTACATAGCGCGGCTTTTGCAGCACTTTAGCGCGATGGGTGAATGATTCGGCAGCATTTTTGTAACGCCTAAACATCCCTTCTTTTGCTTTAATGCAGTGTCCGCTTGCGCATCCGCGATTGAAACACTTAACGCCAAAATGGTTATTTGCTTTTTGCGCTAAGCGGCTGCTACCTGCTGCGCTTTCTATTTTCGCTTGTGCGAGCGTGACTGACGCGGGTATGCCTGTTTGCCGTTCTGCCGATTGCGCGGCGGCGTAATGTTGTCGAAAATAGGCTACGTCGCGTTTATTAGCGGCGTTTTTTGGCCGGTAGGACTCAAAAACGTAATAATAACTTGTTAGCGGTTCGGCTAAACAGTCGTTCGGCATTAGCGGTTTCGGCGAACCGTAAAAATGTACGAAGAGTAAAAAAAAGATTGACATAAAATTCATTTTCGTTACAAAAAAAGCCTGCTACAAAAGTGCAGCAGGCTCTACCAATCAACTTACAATCTAAACAATCTAAGCTAAACAATTACCGCTGCGGCTGCGGCTTCGTGAGCCAATTTTTCGGCGGCGCTTTTCAGCGTCGCGATTTTTATTGCGAGGCGGGCTATTTTCCCGTTAAGTATCATCAGTTTTTTTGCGGTTTCGGGCTTTGCTTTTTCCGCTTCTGCGAGCGCGGAGGCCATTTCGGTTAAGGCTTTGTTAGCTACTAAAAAGGTAGTTAACGCTTTGTGCAGATATTTTGGTTTCGGGTTTTCGACAAACCCGCCGCTGTTCGGGTTAACTTCCCGAAATCGGTACATTGCTTGCAACCGTTTCCGGTCTATAATTATCGAAATCAGCAGGGCGAAAACCGCCCCCCCGTTTCGGGTTTGTATCGGGTACACTTTCCCCACCTTCGCCGCGCTTTCAGCCGCTAACTGTTCGAGGCTCTCCAGTGTTGGCCGCACTTTTTTAGCGGCTTTGCCCGCTTCGCGGGCTTGCAATCGCGCCGTTTTTGCGTTTTCACGTGCGGTTTTTGCGGCATCGTGTGCGGTTTTTGCGGCATCTCGTGCGGCGATTGCGTGGGCTTGCAAGCCGTTTACGTCCGCCGTTGCCTGCGTTTCCGAAACGCGCAAGATAGCCTCGTTTCGGTGGGCTACAACCGCTTCGCACGCTCTGGAGACTACGCCGGTAGATAAGACTTTAATGGCTTCGGATAACAGCAAAGTGCTGTAATCTTTTACCGTACCCGCACTAAGTTTGTGCAGGCTGGCATCGTCCAAAAATTCTTTGTCGACCCACGCTATTACACGTGCGTAGAAATCCGGTGCGGACTCCCCGGGGACGGCGTGTAACCTGTCGCCGTTTTTAGTTACCGCGCACCGGTAAGCAAAGTCATCTTGATAGTAAATAAATACATTCATACCTTTTTTGTGTTTAATGTGTGGCTGCAAATGTACGGCAACCAGTGTCGTTTTTGCAAGCGAAAAACGTACTTTAACATTTCTTTAACACTTCTAACAACGTGAACAGCGCGTTTACCTGTTTTGCTTTGTTTGCGTCTATCGAGTGTTTTAAACCGCATATCAGTTTAAGTATTTTTCGACGCGGGCTTTAACCGCATTAATTAAAGCGTTTTGCGTTTCGCCCTTGTCGGCTAAAGCTGCAACGATATTTTCGTCTAACGTATTAATAACAATTAAACGATTTATTACTACTACCCCGGTTTGCCCTTGTCGGTCTAAACGCGCATTAACTTGCTGGTACAATTCGAGCGACCACGTAAGCGAAAACCATAAAATCGTGTTACCTCCGGCCTGTAAATTTAGCCCGTGGCCGCCGCTTGCGGGGTGCATAAGCAAAACTTCTATTTCACCGTTATTCCAGTCCTGTATATCTTTTTCCGTTTTTAATTCTCGAACGTTATAGTCTTTTAAATGCTTAATTAATCGGTCTCTATCGTGCTTAAATGTCCACGCAATTAAAACCGGTTTTCCGCTCGCCTGTTCGACTATTTGCCGTGCTTCGTCTAATTTTAAAGTGTGTATTTCGTGTACGTTCTTATCTTCGTCGTAGACCGCGCCGTTGGAAAATTGCAGCAATTTTGTGGTTAGCGCAGCCGCGTTAGTTGCAGAAACTATACCCGCTTCTTCGCCGTCACCTCCGAATATTTCTAAAACTTGTTCTCTTTCGAAGTCTAAATAGGCCGTACGTAATTGCGGCGTAAATTCTAAATATATATCGTTAACTATTCTGCCGGGTAAATCTAATAAATCCTCCGCTTTCATGCTTATACAAATATCGCCTATTTTTCTATGTATTTCTTTTTCTGCGTTTTTCCTTAAATTATAATTATATATAATTGCGCCATTACGTGCCCCCGCGTTAAAATAGTTTTCTCGGTATTCGCCTATAAACTTACCTAAACGCGCGCCCCTATCGAGTAAATATAGCTGCGTCCATAAGTCTATTAACCCGTTTGGCGCCGGAGTACCCGTTAAAATTAAAACCCGCTTAAAACACGGCTGTATAGCTTTAAGGCTCTTAAACCGTACCGAATTGGGGTTTTTAAAACTGCTGCTTTCGTCTATTATTAACATATCGAAAGGGATGCGCGTACCGCCATAAAGCCCTATTAACCACGACAAATTATCGCGCGAAATTAAATAAATATCGCCTTTAGCGGCTAATGCGTTTTTCCGCTGTTTTTCCGTTCCGATAACGCGGCAAAGTATTAAATTTTTAAGGTGCGCCCATTTAGCCGTCTCGGTCTTCCAAACGCTCTCCACCACCCTTTTAGGCGCGACAAGTAAGATTTTATTTACCTCGAAATCTTCGTACATTAATATATTAACAGCTGTTAAAGTAGTAACGGTTTTCCCTAAACCCATGTCTAAAAATAAGCCTGCATATTTATTGTTTAAAATATGCGAAACGCCAGTTAATTGGTATTTATGTAAATCGTTTTTATTTAACATTTTTTGCGTCTTCTGTGTTATCAATCACTAAAACGTTGAAACCCAACTTTTTAAGGCGTTGGTGTACCCACAATTGCCTCGGCGTAGGAACTTTACCTGGCGCCTTAACTTCGACAAAAATAGCCCGCCCTCCCGGCAATAAACAAAGCCTATCGGGTATGCCGGCAAAATGAAGCGCCACCAATTTAATAGTAAAACCCCCTGCGGCTTTTACCGCGTTTATTAATGCCGTTTCTACTGTTTTTTCGCGCATCACCATTTAATTTTTTCGGACGTAATATTTTTGTACGCCGTATAGCGGGAATTTTTTAGGGCTTTTCGCAATTCGCCATCCGGGCAATTGCCGCATAATTTCGTGTATCTCTCCGGTGTGGTAACGATGCATAGCCTCTTTTTCCCGGTTTAGGCATTCGCACCAAATCTGTGCAACGCAAACCTCCTCGCGCCGTTCCGTCGGTTTTTGCGTTATTTCTTCTACATCGTTAATATACGCCCGGCGTTCGTAAATGCCCATACTCGCCCAATTTTCCGGTAGTTCGAGCGCTAAATATTCTTCTATAATTCCCTGCTTTTCGTCGAATACTGTGTGTTCGGTTTGTTCGCGACTTGCTATTTCCGCCGCTAAATTGGACAAAAATAACGTTTCACCTTCGGCAAATAGTGCCGCCGCTTCCGCCCAAAAATTGTCGATTTCGGTGTCTTTTATTTCGTGTATATTTTTAACCGCTTTTTCGGGGTATATATCTACAGGAATAAATCGCCGGTTTCCCGTCGGGTCGGTTAAAAATATATCTTTATTCGTTGTCGCAAAAAATACGCATTGCCGTTTAAATGTTTCCGGTGCGCGCATATACGCCGGTCTGAAAATATCTTCCTGCTTGCTCAGGTAGTGCTTTATCATTTCGATTTCGGCCTTTTTAAGCGCGGATAATTCGGCAATTTCAATAAGCCATGCGCCCTGTAACTGCTCGAAAGACTGGTTACCCTGAACCGTTATAAAGCTGTCCGACGACCACCCACGGCCTAATTTTTTAATAAATGTACTCTTACCCGTGCCCTGTTCGCCGACCAGCGTTAAGACGTAGTCGTATTTTATACCCGGCACAAATACCCGCGCAACGGCTGCAATTAAATGCTTTGTAATAGCTTCCCTGTGGTACGCATTATCTGTCGCGCCAAAATATTCTATTAATATTTTATCTATACGCGGGACGCCATCCCACGTAAGGGATTTTAAATATTTTCTTATAGGGTGGAATTTATTTTTTTCCAGCTCTAAAGCTAAACTATCGTCTATTTTCATAGGCGAATTAATCCCATAAATACTTTCGATATAATTTCTTATGCCGCTATAATCTACGTTTAAAAAAGGCTCGGATTCTTTTATTTTCCGCCACGGGACTGAACTAACAATATATCTTTTTCCGTCAAATTCGTTGTGTTTAAAACGCTGCTTTAGATGTTCGTCGTTAGCAAATATTAAATTTAGATTTGTCGAACTGCTTAAATATTTCCCTTTTCCGTCTATTTCTAATTTTGTAGCCCAACTAAAGTCTTCATTTTCATGGTCTTCCTCCGGGTCGGCAAAATCGTAATTTGCAGACGCCATATTTTCCTGCGCTATTAATTGTTTAACGTGGGTATCTTCTCTAATTAAATCCTCCATAGCGCGGCTACTTTTAGCGGCATTGTCTTCGCCGTCTAAATGCCCAAATTTATGGATCCTAACTAAATCGTAGGCGTTGCATAATTGGCCGCCGCAGGGGTCAGTTCCGTGGTGCGAATAGGCGAATGTATCTTCCTCGTAAATTTTCAACCCCGACGCGGTCGACCCCTGCACATACGTATAACAGCCGTTAGCCGCTTCCGAATAAATATCCGAAAGGTATTTTTCTATCGCCCCGGTGATGCTATATGCCCTGCAAAATAGACCAATAAGACCCTTTTTTTCTGTCGGGTTTTGCTGTTTTGCTGTGGCGTCTTTTATTCGCGCTACCTCTTTACTCGACGACGGCCAAAGGGAGGTGTCGCGCCAATCTGAATACTGTGCTAAATAATAATCCGCGTCTATAAATTCACCTTCCTGGGACTTAAAATAATATTCTGCGTCTAAAGAAGTAGAAGGCCAAAACATTAGCTGATTAGTCTCGAAAGTGGTATTATCGAATAACTCTATGTTTAACATGCCCGCAATAAGCCGCATTATTGCTACATATTCGTCGGGTTGAACGTCTCGCGATAAAGGTAATATTAACCTGTATCGCGGGTTTTTTTCGCTGTGTGAATGCGACGAATGTAAAACCGCCGCATTATTAAAAAATAACGTAAAGTCGTCCCAAAATTCTAAGTTTGCGAAATCTAAGTCTAAGGTTAACATAGACCTACTAACTACATTCCCTATTTTGCGTCTACCATTAAGCAAATACCCTGCTACGTATCCCCCAACGTCTTTAATTTTCCCTTTATCCGCTTTGGACGCGTTGCAATAAGCTTTAAAAGTTTCGTTGGTTTTAACCGGGGTTGAAAGCCGCGTTACAAATTCCTGCCAGGTTGTGTTTTTATTTTGCCATACCACCGAATCTACCTTTAATCCAGTTGCAATGTTTAACGTTTTACCCTTCATTTTCAGTCTTTTTTGTAAAAAGAAGTTAAATACCCTTCGGCGGTTAATATCAAACCCGGTGCCCACGGCAACGGTGCCGACATTAATTTTATCATTTTTTCGAGCCGGGTTTCGGCGTTTTTAATTGGTATTTGTGCTGCTATTTCGTCGTGTACATGTAGCGCAATATCAAAGCCGTTTTCGTCTAAACGGTGCATAGCAGCAACAAGCGCATCGCGGGCTATTGCCTGTACAATATTTTCTACTAATTTACCCCCATAAGTATCTATTAAACCCCATTTCTTTTTGTCGTCTAAACCTTTGTAATAAATATTGTACTTAATAATTTCGTGTATAATTTGCGGCTGGACGTAATAAAGTTCGCGGCCTGACGGTAGCGTAATAATTAAATGTTTATCGTCGCAATAAAAACTAACTAATTTACTTTTTAATTCCGTTTTCGCGCATAAACTTATAGCGCTAATAACGCAACTCTCCACTTCCGCCCATAGCGCCACTATGGCTGGGTTGGTTTTGCGCCACAACTTCACTATTTTTTGCATTTCGGGTTTCGATAAAAATCTATCCGCACCCATTTTGCACAACGCACCTACAGCGCCTTGAAAACCTAATGCCAACTCCGCCACTTTGCCCTGCTGCCTTAATTGTTTGTCTACTTTTTCTATCGGTACGTTAAACATCGCCGCAGCCGATGCTTCGTAAATTTTACCGTGTGTAGCGAAAACTTTTAGCCGCCATTGTTCGCCCGCCAACCACGCAATAACGCGGGCTTCTATGGCGGCAAAATCTACTACGGCTAAAGTAGTTTCAGCTTCGCAAATAAATGCAGTACGAATAAGCTGCGAAAGTGTGTCGGGAATATTATCGTAAAGTAGTGCAGTTAAAGCGTAGTCGCCGCGTTTAATTACGTCGCGTATTGCGTCTAAATACTTTAAATACATTCGCGGTAAATTATGCAGTTGCACGCCGCGACCGGCAAAACGCCCCGTCCGATTTGCACCGTAATATTGGAAAAGCCCTCTAACGTAATTATCGTTTTCGCGATAATTAAGCATAGCGATATATTTTCTTATGCTTGTTTTAGCCAATCGCAAACGCAATTCTAAAACCTTTTTAACATCCCCGGTTACAGTCGGTAGTAGATTAATTACCGATTCTTTCGTTAAGCTATTAATGGTTTCCTCCGAATTAGCATTTATCCAGTCTACCAACTGCACCGGGCTGTTAACGTTTTTTAAACCTGTTATGCATTCTAATTTACTAATTATATCTATACGGCTTTCCTTGTCTACTTTAATAGCGCCTTCGGCTAATTTAATGTCTACCAAAACGCCCCTGTCATTTATTTTTTGGTCTAAAATATAGGTTTTTAATTCACTTTCCGGGAACATTAAATACGCTATTTTATTGTAAATAGCGGTTTCCGTTATAACATCTTGAATGCAATAATTTTTAAACTGCTGCCATTTCTCTAAATCGTCCTCTGCCCTGTTTCGTGTTCGGGATTCGTAATGAAATAGGGCAGGCTTTTCACCTGTTTTTTCCGACCTCAGGGGGCAACAAAAATAACTAATAAGTCTTCCGCCGCCGGGGTCTTTTTGCTTATCCGGCGAAAGTCCTAACGCCATTCCGCAGGCGGCTAAACCAAACGGAAACCCGAAAAACGCCGCAGTAACCATGGTACAGCGCCACTGCTCCGCCGGCACCTCGAAGCCGGCCGCCCGCAGGCAGACGCGCTCAAACGCCGCATTATACGCCCATTTTTCGACGTTTTTGTTTTTTAAAGCGGCCACCACGGCGGTGGGTAACTTTTCGCCGCGCGCTAAATCTACTATTTTAACCTCGCCGCTATTAAAACAATATGCAAATAAAAGTATTTCAAAATCCGGCGAAGCTGCATATTTATATACCCCCGACGTTAATAAATTAACGCCGCTAAAAGTTTCTATATCTATGTGTAGACGCTGCATATTCGGAAAGTTCGGAAAGTTTGAAAAATCAGGCTAACCGGTGCTTTTAGCTTTCCGGTTAGCCCGTTAATAAAAGAACAAAAAAACTTTTTAAAACTGGTTGTCAAAGTCGTCGGCATCGGCAGCTTCATCCTCCGCTTCATCGGCAAAATCGTCTTCGGCGCTGCTTGCGCCGCTAAGCCTTTCGCCGTCTGCGAGTTTCTGCACGTTGTTAAGCCCCGCAGCAATGCCCTTATTTCCCGACACGTTAAAGGCATAAAAATTCAGGGAAACGCGGCCATAACAACCACTGTAAAATTCCGCTGCCGACAGGGGTTCGCGGTCTGCACCAACAACCCCGGGTTTGTTATTCGTGGTGCAGTTAATAAAATAACTGTCTATATATGCCGCGTCGTCCGGGCGGTCTTTGTCCCCGTCGCGCAGCGGGTTTTTCCAGGTCATGTCCGCCGTCTTTTTCCCGAGTTTTCCCTCCGATACCCCTTTTTCAAACGCCGCTTTAATTGCCGCGCGGAGTTCTTTTAGGTGGGAGGTTGCCGTTTTAGGGATAATAATACAAACCGAGTATTTTTTTTGTTGCCCCTCTTCCATGGCGTGCGCTTCGAAAACGTGCGGGAATGAAAATCTAACCCTTTTAGTTACTAACATTTGTGTTAATTTAAGTGATTTAAAATTCGTTTTCTTCTTCGGCAAAGTCCAACTTTGCTTGTTCTGCGCCCCATGCGGGGCTTTTATTCGATTCGAGTACGAGGGCGAGCCCCCCTGTAGGTTTTACAACGTGCGTGCTTAGTTGCGCGTCGTAAAAGTCTTTAGTTACGGTATCGCATACATCGCCAATTCCTTTTAATTTAAGGTACAGTTCTTCGGCTATATTAGCAGCTTTTAGCGCCTTAATAACTGCCGCTTCATCGCCCCACTTTCGCCGCGCGGGTTTTTGAATTAATTTATACCCCGGCCACTTTCGCCCTGTTAGCGCTTCGTTGCGCATGTACTCCGAAACGCTTTTTAGCCATTCCGCTAAAAGTGGCGCGGCCTCGAAGGCTTGTACTATTTCCGCCTCCGTTAGTGTTTCGGGTTTAGCGAAATCTAATGCCGCTGCGGCGTTAGCGTATTCCGCAAAAGCCCGGCAGGTAGGTTTAGCGCGGCAAAATTTGCAGTGTGTACCGGCTACCGTTTCGCCTTCGCCCAATATTGCTTTTTGCGCTAAAGGTTTAACAGTATTTTCCGCCCAATGGTACAATTCTTCCGTGCTAAGCGTAAATTCGGAAATCGAATTTAAACGCGGTTGCACAATAATTACAGTAACGTTTTGTATGTCGTAAAATAGACTGTAATGCTCTAAAGCCCCTAAACCGTACAACATCAATTGGCTATTATTTTCCGCCGATACTGCGACGCCAACGCCATATTTTAAATCGATTATAATTAGCGTATTGTCGCTAATTATAACGGCGTCGCCCGTCCCAAAACCTTCCGGAACGAACCGCGAAAAGTCTAAACGCGCTTCAATTTCCAGTTTTGCCCCGGTGTTTCCCCCCGCGATTTGTAAACGCTCCAGCACATAATCGGTAAATTTTGCAACCTCCCCCGGCATTTGCTGCGTGTACAATTCATCTTGCTCCAGGCGCGTTATTTCGGCTTCGTAGCGGCTTTTAGTTACCTGGTTTAGGTGGTAGCGCAATGCAATTTCCGCGAATTTATGCGCTAACGTACCCTCTTCCGCATAACTGCTACTGCTGTCTCCGAACGGTTTTTCCAACCGGGGGGAGGGGGTGCAATTTAGCCATTTCCCCGACCCCGACGCGCTTAAATATGCATGCGCAGCGGGATTTTTGCGGGTTTTCGCCATTACCCTAAAGCATCTATGTGGTCATGCAAAAAGGTGTAAAATTCGCCGTAAAATTCGGGTTTCAATGCCGCCACGTTTTCCGCGCCGAGGGAGTTAATTTTTCTGCGGATGTAGGTACGATCTACACCGGCGTCCACGGCTTTGGTAATTTTTCCCCGCAGCTCCTCGGCGGTGTAGGCGCTTTCACCCGGCGTATTTTGTTCGGGCGCATTAGCCGTAGGCGGTTTAATCGCCCGTTTTGCGCTGGGCTTCTTCTCGTTTTCGATAGCCGTAGTTTGGCTGTCAGCCTCGCCAATTACCGCAAGCAACCTGTTAAACGCGCTAACGTGTTCCGGGTTGTTGGCGTCTAATTTTAAGGAAACTCTAAATTTACTCATGTGTTATTTTATTAAGCGTTAAAAAATATTCTCGAAGCGTAATACTTTCCGGGGATAATAGTAACGTGTGGAAAAGCGTATTTTTGTGGAATATACGCGTCGTTAAATTAACCGTATTAAGCTCGGCAAAATATTCGCCGTTTTGAAAATTAAGTACATGCCCTTTAGAAGGTTTACTCATCCAATTTGGCGAATACAGTGCGTTAACGTCAACTCCGATAAATTCTGCGAGTCGCGCTATTTGGTTAGCGTCTAAAACGTACGCACCTTTTAACGCTCTATTTAGCGCTTTTCGCGGATGCAGATTGCCGGGAAACAGTAGTATTGCTATTTCCGCTGCTTGTAAATCGTACTGCTTAAATACTCCCTTTAAATCGAAATTCATCGTCTGCGGTTTTTGTGTCGCAAACGTAATACGGGTATTTTAAAAAGCCAAATTTTTTTACCTTTTTATAGAAAAATATTTTTTAAGCCTTTGTGAAGTTTACCCCCTGTTTGTTTTTTGTATACTGTTTAAGGAACACGTAAAAGGCTTTTTCGGCGTCAGCCAGCGCCCTATGCGCCCGCTTATTGTGCGCTACTTTGTACTTTACACAAAGGGCATGCAAATCCCTAAGACCCTTGCCACCGTTCATAATTTCAAACTGGCAGGTATCCCAAACCACATAAAACGGAGGATTTTTGCGCCAATCTACGCCACCATTAAACACTAAAAAAGGTATGTCGAAATGACGTATATTTTGCCCAACTATTATTATTTTTGCGGCATCTTCTTTAACAAAATTCTCGAACGCTATTAACGCTTCGCATAAAGGTTTTGCGCCTTCTAACGTTAAAGTTTCTTTATCTATACCTGTTAACGCTGTTATGTTTCCCGGTATGTCCTCCACCAAAACTAAGCAACTAAAACGTCGTTGCTCTTCGGTTTTCGGGAAATATGCAACGGCGCCAAACTCTAAAATTTGGTGTTTTTCTTTGCTAAATCCGGTTGTTTCTAAGTCAATCGCAACTACTTTTTCGTATTTCATCACTTCGGTGTTAAACGGTAAAACATTGTTACAGCGTGCGTTTTTTGCAAAACTCCGTAACTATACTGAAAAGCTACACCTTTTTTTGTTGTGTGCAACACACTACCGTTAAAATCTAAACTTTTGTCTCCTGAATAGCTCGCACCGCCGCCAACATAAAAGCCCGATTTATATACCGTGTTTGTAATCGTTCGTTCGGTAATAACCTCTTTAGTAAAAGTGTTGTTTATAATTCTCGGTTGTTTTAATAAATACCAAATGCGTATAGAATCCAACGCATTTTTAGCGTATGCTGAAAAACCTATTATAATTGCAGAATCTTCCGACGTTTCCGTATAAACTAATTGTGTGCTACTGTCGGCTAAATATACTGTATCGGGTTTTTGGGCTGTTTTATTTGTAGGTAATTGTACTATTTCTTTTTGCCAAACAGTGTCACGTTTTACCGTTAAAACGGTATCGGTTTTAATTACGGTTTCCGTTTTAACGGTAACGCCGTTACGGTTGCAGCTTTTTTGTATAAGCAAACCTAAAATAAATGCCCCCAAAATAAGTATTATCTGTTTCATATTTACGAATTAAAAAGGGCGCTAAAACAGTTACATCTTAGCGCCCACCACTTAAACACAAAGTTTCCGAATAACGAAATTTTACCTGTATACCCGTATTTCTACTAAAGTATTTACCGGTAAAATGCCGTTTGCCAAAGTGCCTGAATCAAACGACCTTAATTGCACTACGTTAAGGTCTGCAACGGCGGCCTTTGCGGTTACCTCCGCCGTCGTTCCAGGCAAAAGTATGTTAACAAACGTCTTGTTTGCCGTCAGTTTATCGCCCGTAAAGGTAATAGTATACAGCCCTGCGCTAACGTAAGCAATTACCGCAGTACCTAATTCACTTACGCCTAAAACCGTACCGGCGGGCGCTGTGGTACTGGCCTGCGCCGCTAAACGAACAGTGTAAGTCTTGTACGCTTTTTCGGTAACGAGCCGCAGCGCGTTCCGGTTTTCGCTATCTTTAACGATACACAATTGCACCAGCGCTTCAAACGATCGCGCGCTTTGGGAGTTTGCGCCCGGTATCAGCCCGCCTACGTTTTCTATTTCCGAAACCCGTAACGCCATACCGCCGTCAGTCGCCGATTTAACAATAAGCGACTTCAACGCCGCGATAATTTTACTCGATAATTCCATAATTTACGCGTTTTTTGAGTTATGCCATCGGGTTTGTAATACGCGCAGGTGTTACCCCTTCCCACGTTGCGACGCCGTCGAAAAATTGCAATTCCTGCTTGTTTTCCGGAATTACCAAATCCAGCGTTATTGTACAATATACGCCGTCATCCCCGCCAAACAAGTATTTACCTCCAGTAAACCACAAAGCGTAAACGCGCCCCGGGTTTGCTTCTACAAACTGCAAAAACGCAAAATTTACCGCGTCGGTTTCGTCCACCCTGAACGGCAAAGTATGTTTTTTCGGCGTTTGCAACGTCCGCCCCTGCGAAAATTCGATTTCCGTGCTTTCCGGCTTCGGCTTGCTGCCGATCGTGTGCAACTTCCGAATTATCGTAAGGTCGGCAAGTGTAGCATTATTTACCCGGAGCGTCCATTCGCCTAAATCGGCGACATCGGTGAACGGCTGGTTAGGGTAGCCAATAAAAATTTCAGGCACCTGACCAAAAGTGGTATTTGGTGTGCAAAAATCCGCACTAACTGCGGGTAAATTGGTCTGAATGCAATCCTGTATAGGCATAGCTTTATTATTTTTACAAAGTTAAAAAATACATTTAAGAGACTAAAAAACACTGTGTTTTAATATCGCAGTATCGAAACCTCCATATCTTTCGGCGCCGGCTTATTACCGCCAAAATACAAACCGATGGGGCGAATCGGCCAGCCTTTCATCTCCGTATTTACGCTGTATAGGCTGCCGTTTTTTCGCGTAAAATCTACAAACCAATGTACACCGGGTTTGTAAATTCTAACTTCTATTTCTTCGTTAAAATCCACAATTACCGGTTCAAAATTTTCGGTTTCGGCATAATGCGCTTTGCCCTTTTCGTGCCAATACGCAGATAATTCCATTTTTCGTATTTCCGGTGCATAACGCCATGCCCACATGACGGAATTTTTCAGGTTACTGAAAAGCGAGAAACTAAAACCACCGCCTTTATTCCAATCCTTTTGGTCTCCGTCCGATAAATAATAGGCGCAATTATCCGAAAATTTTACTTTAAAATTCACTTCTTTACTCCACAGCGCAACGAGGTAAAAACTATCTGTTGGTTTAAAATCGTGGCTACCCCTTTTAACAGAATACGTTTTTGCGGCGCTAAGACGATTTTTATTTGCTTTGCACATTAGCGAGTTTTTTTACGTTGTAAAGCAACATTTTTTTTATCGTTTAAATACAGGTCGTCGCCCTCCAGGTACATTTCTATGGCCTTACTTTCGCCCAATTTCAGGGTAATTTTCCGCGCGTTATCTGCTAAAACCGATACTTTCCCTTCGCCGCTTTTGTCGGTAATAAATTGCCCGTTTTCATCCAGGGATAAATTATCTTTTTTGTCGTTAACAATTAAATCCCAATTACCTGCTAATTTTTTAAGTTCTTCGGTATACAGGCTGTCCAATATTTCCGGCACTTGTACGGCAATTAAGGCGACAGAATCCGCTAATAGCTTAGTTTTTAGTTGCGTAAATTGTCGCTCTAAAGCGGCAAAATCCGAAAGCTGCTTTTTATTCCGCGCAACCTGAATATTTTTCAGGTTTTCCGGCGTCACCCCCGGCACAAAATAACCTGCAATTAAATCGAAATTACCGTCGGGCAATTCTTTGTAAATAATTGTGTCGCATGTTAATACATCCTGCGCAGTAGCAGCAGCGAGTAAAAGCGAAAACGAAAAAAGAAAAAATAAACGTTTCATAAAATTATTTTTATGGTCTTTTAAATGTAAGCGTTATAAACAGCCGGGTTACTATTCCCCGGTTAGTATTTTATTACAGAAGCCCTAAAAGTTCCACTTGCAGGATCAATAGCAGATCCTGTGGAATTGTAAGCTTCTATACTTATTGTATTTGTTGCAGATACCCACGGTTGACCAAAAATTAAGCCAGTAGATTTACTGCCATTATCTATGCCAACCAGAACGACATCTCCAATCGCAGCGCCAGTTACCGTAATTGTTAAAGTTTCGGTAGCTAAAGAAGCTATACTACCGAAATTCAATACCCCGGTTCCAGTTAAAGTTTTACTTAAAATATGCCGAGTACTTGAGCTTGTTACAAAATAATTAGTGCCGTCAAATTCAAGTGCACCATTTATAGGTGTGGTTAAGTTTGTGCCAGGAGCAAGTTGTACTGGAGCAACCAGTGTAGTTCCAGCGGCTAAAGTTAACCTTGCTGTTGGTGTAATGCCAAGACCTACTAATCCACTTTTATCAACTATCATGTGTTGATTGTAAGAATCCCCACCATTTCCAACTTCAAGAATATTAAGGGTTTGGGTTCTAAGACTTGTACCAGAAGCAACCAATGGTGCGGAACTAACAGTAAACACAGTTGTAGAAGATACAGCTGTTACTGTACGGTAACTTATGTTAGCTCCGGTAGTTCCCATAAGCGCAATACCTTGCCCAACAGCAATATTGGCATTTGGGGTAGTTATAGTTATTACTGCGCCAGCCGCAGTCCAAGCATTTGCTGTAATTGTTGGTAGACCTTGTACTCTTAATTGTGCAGTTCCTCCGGTAAGATGTATCAAAGCTGTTCCAGAAGATGTAAAACCTGTTTCTCCAATACTACTTCCCCTCCCAAATATCCAAGTATCTGCACCGCCAGAAACAATATTACTTCCAAGAACTCCTGAATTGGCATGAGAGGCTATAACATAGTTTCCTAAAGCTAAAATTCCTCCACTTGTTAGGACTTCACTTCCGATAGCAATACCGGCTGAACTCAATGTACTGCTTGTACCTAATAGAATCCCAGAAGCAGCACTAAAAGTATTATATGCTCCAACCATAAGTTTTGCAGTTCCAACACCAGCGCCCGTTTGTACATTGATTAAATCACCTATTGCTCCTGTAGCACCTACTGTACCTCTAACAAAAAAATTAGAAGAAGCTCTAAATGTTCCAGTAAGAGCGGCAAACCCAATTTCTCCAAAAATAGTAGAAGTACCGGCTGGTGCACCAGTTTTCCAACCGTCTGCTTGATATACTATAAGGGGCGGTACTTGATTTACCGCTAATGTAGCACCCGTGGTGTTTAAAAGGTGGAGGCTTCTGGCTTGGTTAAAAGCCGCTCCTATGTCATCCATTCTAAGAGTAAGCTTGCCGTTTATATCTACCGTTGTGCCGCTTTGGGTGCCGTCCGACGTGGCGGAAATTATGTCGGCTAAATACGCCCCGCCGTTCATCGACGCCGATAAACCCCACTTCCCTTTCGCGATAGTCGTACCCTGCACCGGCGTAACGTCTGCCCGAAAAGCGACCGACTGACTCCCCGCAGTAGTATTAGTTTTCCAGCCCCGCGCATCCCAAGTTATAGGCGGAGAACTCTGTTGCGCGCCGGAGGCGGCATCCGTTGTGTTTTGCAGCAATAAGCCGCTCGCGGTAGTCTGCGTTGTACCTAAACCGTTAGTTAGTATATGTAGCCGCGCCAGCGGAGTAGCTAAGCCTACCCCTACTCTTGCGTTTGCGTTATCGAAATTAAATAGAGAATTAGTACTTAATGTGTTCGCATCCGTAAAAAACGGGACGCGAGTATTTACGCCCACGCCGTCTACGTATCCTGCGTTTTGTAGCGCCGTAATACTCGACCGTAAATCCGTAAGCGTATCGCGTAAAACGGTTAAAGTATCCCCAAAATCTTGTAGGGTTACAAAGTCGCCTTCGCTGCCGTACGCTTGCAAAATATTATGTAAATGTATACGCGTTTGCAGCCCTTCGCTAACTCCCGTCGCACCGTTCGCCGGTACAGGTATTCGATTATCGGCGCGTTTACGATAAACCGCACCCACTTGCGCAGGCATTAAACAAACAGCTTCGACGCAAACAACTAATAACGTAGCATCCGAAAAAGACGAAGCTATAACGTCTATAACGGTAAAAAGCCTGCCGTTGCCATCGATAAGCCCCATCGCGCTATCTATCTTAATCGACGTAAAATACCCTAATTGGTCTGCCGGCGCAATTATTTCGACCTGAAAAGTCGAATCTGTAACGCTTTGCGCGTCGGTAATATCTACAACTAACACAAAAGACGTATCCACTTGCGCCTTAACTGCCGTGCAAAATAATAGCGAAAATAATAGCAAATAATAGCGCATATAATTAGAATTTTGCAAGTATTACAAAGCCTGAACCTCCAAAACCGTTCAGATTGGTTATTTTCGCCTGAACACTTCCTGTTACGGTTACATCCTGGTCTACCGTTACACTTAACGCCGGATAATTAACTACATTCCCACTACTCGCCGCCCGTATGTCTAAACCGAAAAACTCGTTATTCCCCGACACCGAAACGATAAGTAAATTAATTGCGTTACCCCCGTCTAAATTTGTGTTATTCCCCGACCATTTAAACGAATTAGGTAAAACCCCATCGGGCAATGTTAGCGTAAAATTCCCCGCGCCGGTTTTTACGAGTGTCGGCGTTCCGCTTCCAAAATACCGTAATTGCATAGACGTTTCCGCCGAGGCACTTAGCGTTATTTGGTTAATAGTAGCGCCGATATTATCCAATGCGTCGCGTAAAGCGGCTATACTGTCTAATAATATTTGTATAGAATCCGTTAACGCAGCTTCAGTAACTAAACCCCCTACTGCCGCAATAGCCGAACCGGTAAAAATAGTATCGCCTGCCGGCGTTACGAGAAAAATAGAATCGCCAGAAACGTAGCTTGCCGTAAATCCGCCCGTTACAGCGTCTACATAAGCTTTCGCCGCAGCTTCAGTTAATAGGTGCGTAGGTAGCGAATCGGTTAAAGTCGGGTCGTTGGATATACCCGTAATTTGCGAGCCATTAAACGTAAAAACGCCGCCGGTTTTAATCTCCAGTTTCTGTTTCGCCGTTAAATTATCGCGGCTGATTTCCGATTGCGAAAAGCCGGTAAAACTAACAAACAGCGCCATAAACGCTAAAATAATGTTTTTCATAAAAGTATAAATTTATAGTTAATTGCGGCCAAATTTTCGCCGGTTAAATGCAAGTTTTCCCCGGCAATACTGAACCGGCTTAAATCGAAACTAAACGGCGTGTTTGCTGTTAGTTCTTCGTCGAATAAATTGCCAGAGCCCACGGAAGTCCCTAATTTTACGTTTTGCCCCGTAGCGCTCCAAAACGTTATCTTAAGCAGCTCGCGCGTTGCGGGTATATTAATCACCCCCGCCGCGTTTAACGTTCCCGAAAGCGCCAACCCGTCGTTGTACCAATAAATACTATCGAAAAACGCATAAAATTGCGCTTCCGTAGGTACGTCGCCCGTTTGAAAAAAATCTTTTATTTCCGCTTTAGTAGCCATTCCTGTAAAATTAATGTATTAGAAAAAACGGTTAAAATGCACCGTGTTTTATTCCGTAGCATCATCGTCGCTTTCGTCTTCGCCGACAATAAAAGTAGAACCCACTGCCATAATACCTATGCCCAAAGGTTCACCTGCCCAAAAATAGTTTTTGCTCTCCCCTAATTCGCAATTAAGCCCAACGGCTTTTATATACGTCACCGTCGCCGCAGGGTTATGCGGGTAAGTTATACCCCCCGTATTTAATTGTTCACCCGTGGCGATAAAAACTTTAACGGCAGTGCCCCCAATTATCTCCCAAACTTCTATTATCGCATTCCTGAAACCGCGCCCCTGTAGTGTTTTGTCCCCCACGGCAGAAATAATTGTCGGCGTATCTATCGAACTAATCGCAGGATCTGTATAAAACCTTCCCGCCGCAACGTTATAGTAATAATAAATGTCGGCATCCGGTAAATCTGCGTTTAGGGCGTTTAAATCAATTACGCCCCCGCCGTTAAAAAAAACGCCGGAAGGTATATAAGTACCCGTAGACGCTTTATATCTCCGGTAATTTGTAGCACCGGACAAATATTTAATTAATACTTTATCGCCATCAACCAGCGGTACTTGCGCCGAGGTTAAAGCGTTGGTATATTCAAAAATTAGGTAATTCGTGCTACCTTCTACAATTACCGCTAAAGCTTCTAAAGCGCCGGTTAAGCAGTAAATGTTCGGCGTTTCTAAATCGCCGCAGCAATTAGTTTTAATTACGCGATCCACCACAAACGAAATATCTGTTAAAGCTAAAGCACCGTTTGTGCCTTGCCATTTTGGGTCTACCGTAACCGTTAAAACGTTTCCCGTGTAACCTCTATGCGTAAGCACCTCAATAACGCCAGCAAAATGCAGCGGCAACAAACAAAGCGCGTCTACCATAAACTGCGGAAAAACCCCCTGCAAAATATAGGTTTTTTCGAGTTTAGCGAATTCCACAACTTCGCTACCGAACGCGTCTTCACTGGCTTCGATAATTACCGGGTATTCCGGTTTACCTATATCTACGTCTAAATAAATAATATTTTTGTATTGCTTTTCGCCGGTTCGGTAAAATATAGCATCCACGTCGCACGTATCCCAATACGTTATTTTTGTAGGTACGCAAAGGTCTAAAGTATTACCGTTAAAAGCGATAAAATTAATGTCTTCACTATACCAGGTGTTTACGGAATCCGATAGCATTAAATAATATTTACCCGCCGGTATTGTTGCTGTATGCGGTAAAATGCCGTAATGCACTATATAATCAAATTCGGCGAAAGAAAATACTTGCAAATCCGCCGAATCCATATACGTGAGCAACTCCATTTCGCTGCTTCCTATTAACTTTATAGACGTTAAAGGGTACGCACCGGACGGCCTTTTAATCTCGAAAGGTAGCAGCATATTTGCCGGACAAATTAGACAAAACGGGCTATTGTCGCCGCCCGGCGCAAATACATTCCGGTCGGCTAAGTTTTCGTAAATCCGCAAAGGTTGCTTTATCCCGTATTCCATATTAATATGCAATTTCGATTTCTACCGATTCGGTAAATATGTTCTCTTCTGCCGACGCAACGTAGCCCACACCTAAATCCGTCGTTACACTGTCGCCCGGGTTAAACGTGTCGCCGCAACACCGGGTAAACTTAAATTTATCCTGCTTTATGTAGGGCAGCCAGGAAAGAAAGGTTTGCGCGTTGCCGTTTAAAGTTCCACTTTTAAATAGCCTCCCATGCTTATGCAAATTTTCCTGCAAGCTAACCCAATTAAAAGGTGAATTAGAATCTTTAATTATTAAATCCGTGCCGTTTAATTCGTTGCAGACTAAAACAAACCCCGAATTACCTACGCGCTCCGCATTAGCCGTATTTTCGATAAAATCTAAATCGGTGTGTAAAACGGTGCAACGTTTCTCTTTAACTTCTTCGCCGCAATCGTAAACTATCGGATTGGCTAAAAATGCAAAACTTACATCTTCAGGCCAGTAAAATAATTCTGTTTTAACGTTATCCACGCTGCCGTAATTAAGCGTCTTATTTTTAGTTTTTCCCGTTAAATCTATTCCTGAATTAGCGGAAAAATAACTGTAATGCTCCAAAATTAAAACCCCGTTAATTATAACAACTTTAACGTTAAACATAAAATCCAAATCTTCAAAAAAGCTTTTTAGGCTTACATTCCACGCCGGGGCGGTGCTCGGTGTTACCACCGATTTGTATTTAATATCGCTTTTTTGGTGTATAGTTATGTTTTTGCAATTTAATTCCGCAAAGGCATAAGCTATATTATTGGGTGCGTCGTCTATGGCGTTAATGCCGAAAAATTCGCTTTTTACCGTAAGCCCACAGCCCATACCGGATACCAGGTTTTCGATAACCCCGTTAAACATTCGCCCGCGTGTGTACGCACCTAAAACCATCCCCGAATTTCCCGAAGGACAGCGCCACCATTCCGCCGTACCGTCGCCCGCGCAACTGTTTAATAGCAGCGACCAACCGCCGGCAAAAGTAGGTTCTACCGGTTCGCCTATTTCGCAAGCATTTGTAAAGGTTTCCCGGTGCCACGTAGTTTCCTGTCTAATAGTCAACCCGGTGGGGTTTAAATAGCATTCCGGTTCTTGTTCTATATTATTAACAAATACTTTGTTCGACTTTTTACACCAATTAGTCGGTTCGGCTAAACAGGTGTCTAAATTATCGTAATACGCTGCGTAATAGTCCGCACAATCGCCGTCTAAAGTTTCAGCCGTGCAAAGTTGTTCTTCTACTTCCCCGCCAATCGCTTGCGTAGTTACCGCCGTTCCGGCAAATAAATTAGCCGTTAGTTTTAATGCCGCTTCGAAGCATTTATAGGCGTCTAACGGCTTAACTTTTACGTCTATATAACATTTGTCGCGATTTTCCACACTTTCAAACATCGTAAAAAATCCCGTCCAATATTCTACTATTTCACCCGCGCAGGTATATTCTACAAATACCGTAATCTCCGTGCATTCGTTTTCGTAGTGCTCTTTAACTATCGCGTAATCGTTTACAGCGCTAAATCTAAAAGTATCTTTAGACGTGTGTTTATAGTATAATTTATCCGTATCGCGGATATATTCAAAAATCCCTTTTATTTTAGGGAAAACCTCGGTTTTATCTAAAATCGCGCTCTCTAAATATATTTTAACCTCTTTCATGTTATGCGGTTTTACGGATTACTTTAACGGTTTTACCTGTCGTAATTATCTTACTGCCGTCCGCTGTGTAGTCCGTTTTTGGCTTACTTTGTAGTTTAACAATTTCTGTTAATAGCTCGTTACTTTTACGTAATTCCGCTATTTCGCGCCCGTCCCCGGTTGTAGTTTGCAGCGATATAATTTTAGCCTCTTTCGCCGCTAAATTATTTGCAATTTCGGAGTTTAACCTATTTTCGGGTCGCACGGCTTTGTATAGTCCTTTAAGGTCGTTATTATTAGCCGCGTTTACAAACGCTGTAAACGCGTCCCCATGCGCCGCCGTTGCTTCCCTGCTAAGTATTCCAAACGCTTCCCCGCGTTCCACTTCGATGTGGTCGCCAAAATTTTCACCGCCCTGGGTGTGCAGCCGCCCGGTCACTTTGCCCGACATGCCGTGGCGAGCTTTTTGCTTATTAATATTTTGGAAAACCTTAGCTTTAGCCGCAATAAAACCGCCTAACATCGCCCCAATAAGCCCTACCGCGATGCCTACCCCTACAAAAGGAATAGCGGCAACCGACTGGAAAATCTGCGCCGCCGCCGTTATTAAACTGCTGCCTTGCGTAATCGTATCTAAAATAGCTTGCGCTTTTTGCGCGCGTTGTTTTTCTTTTACTGCTTTATCGCGTTCTACTTTTTCCGCCTCCTGCTGCTGCTTTAAAACGTCTATTTCCTGCTGCACTTCGATTTGCCGATTAGCAAAACCTTGCTGCCCTAAGTCTTTTTCGTCTTTAAGTTCTTCTTCTTTTTTCTTTATATTTTTATCTATATTTTCGATTTCTTCGTCTGACGCTTTAATAGCAGTCTCCGCCGCTTCTAACCTGCGTGCGTTAACCTCCGATATAATGTTTATTGCACTTTGTGCAGCTACATTTATGCCATTTATTGTTTTTTGGTCTTCGGGGTTGTTAGGGTCTAAACCAATTAATTTATAAATACTAAACTCTTTTGCCGTGTCGCCCAATTCGGCAATGTCGCCTTTAATTTCGTTTATTGTTTTGCGCAGGGCTAAAGCGGCATCACTTTCCGCACCTTTAGTTTTTTCTAAAAGGGCTAAAGCTTGCTCTGCATATTTTAGTCGAATATCTAAAATAGCTTTTTCTTTAAAATCTTCGAAGGCTATTTGACTATCAAATGCCGCTCGTTGTAGCTCTAATAACGCGATTTCGTGGCTTTCGGCCTTCTGTATTTCGTCGTCCTGAAACGCGCTTAAATCCTTTAAAAATTGGTCGTTGGCTTGCTTTTTTAGGAAGTTTATTTGTTTTGTTTGGTCGCCGCTTAATTCCCCGTTTGGCGCGGCGATTTTAAGGGAATTCTCTAAAGCTTCTATCTCCGCTTTATTTTGTTCGTATATAAACCGTATACGTTCTTCCCCGCTAAGTTGCTCTAAATTAGCCGTTTCTTCTATAAATTTACGCCGTATCTCGAATTTATTAGTCTCGTGCTGTATTGTAGCTTGCGAAGTATCTAAGCCAAATTTGTTCAGTTCCGCTAATAAATCGCGGTATCTAAAATCTTCGATAATTAGCTGTTTTTCGCGGCCTTCGGCTAAAGCGTTTAATTTCGCTTTTTCTAACTCTTCGGCCAATTTTATAGCGTCGTCCGCCGCTTTTTTTTCTGCGTCCGCCGCTTTTTTTGCCGCCGCCGCTTCTGCTGCGGCCTTTTTTGCCGCCGCCGCTTCTGCTTTTTTCGCCTGCGCTGCCGCTACTTCATCCGACCTCGAAAAAGATTGGTTTGTTATACCCGTTGTTTGCAGGGTTTCGCTAACTACATTAGTAACCGGGTTTTTTTGTTTAATACCGCTAACTTTATTAAAACTGTCTCTAAAAGCTTTTGCCGATTTTTCGCCAATTCCTTTAAACGGGTCTATAAATAACTCGTTTGCCGCTTTCTTTAAATCGCCCGCGCCCTCAGTAATTAATTTTTTTATGTTAAACATCTCGTAAAAAAAAGCGCCGACTTTTTGCCCTAAACCCCCTATCGCTTTTCCCGTTTCCGATACGAAAACGCTAATAGCCGCTAAACCCCCGTCTACATAAGCAGGCAATTCCGAAAGTACCGAAAACAATAACCGAAACGGGAAAGTCAGGCTGGATAAAGCTTTCTGCAAAAAGCCGCTCGATTTTCCCGCTTTACCGAAAAATTCTATCGTTCCGGCTAATTGCGTAATAACGAAGCCCAAAAGGGAGCCTAAAACTTTAAACGGTATAGCCAAAAATTTAAAAATCGTCGTTAAAACACTCGCACCTTCGCCAGCTTCTTGCTGCGCAGGTATTAGTTTAGCTATTACCGTAAACAATTCCGCAAAAGCATTATAAATTACGTCGAAGGTCGGTTTAAGCGCATCAAAACCGGATTTTACAAATAATATACCTTCTCTAACAAAACGAATAATAACCGCTAAAAACGTGCTCAATCCCCCCGTTCCGCCTACTACTAACGCCGCTATCGTATTTTTAAGCCTTTGCCATTCCGCCGAAGCGGTGGCCGTTCTTATAGCCGCCTGCTCCTGCGCAGTATTTGTTCCCGTTACCGCTTCGGTTAACACGTCTATACGTTCAGCACTATCTATCAAAATCTTCGCCGCCGCAAAATTCGAATCTCCGAACACCGCAACCAAGGCGTTTGCGTCGTTTTGCACAGGCTTTAACGCTTTTAACCTATCCGAAAAACTTAACGTTGTGTCCGACAACGCCGCCATATTTACGCCCGCCGCCTCCAATCGTTTTATCGCTTCCACCGGCAAAACGTCCGTGGCCGATAGTCTTAACGCTATGTTATTAAACGCCGTACCTGCTTCCGAACCTTTTTTCCCCTGCTCGGCTAACGCCTCTAAAGTCGCGACGCTTTCTTCTAAAGTTATGTTAGCCGTTTTAGCCGCCGCCCCGGACACAACAAGCGCCGCCGCTAAGTTTGCCACCTCCGCAGCGCTCTCCTTAGAACCCGCTGCTAAAGTGTTTACGAATCGTCCCGCCTCCGATGCGGGGGCACTAAATTGGTTCATAATGTCGGTCAAATCCGTGGCCACTTGCGGCAACTCGCCCCCCATCGCTTCGGTTAGCGTTATGGTTTGCCGGGTGAATTCGGCTAAAGCGTCCGCGTTTGCTAATAACTCCGGTTTTGCGCTTGCTATTAACTTATAAGCCTCTAAAGTTTGTATAGCGCTTACCGTCGTTTCGGTTCCTACCGCTATCGCTTCTTCCTTTAAAAAGACCAACGCATCGCCCGTCGCGCCGGTGATTGCCGATAAGTCTGCAGCGCCTTGCTCGAATTCGTTTGCAAGTGTTACCACCTGCCGCAGCCCCGCCAAAACCGCGCCAACTGCAAAAAGCGGTGCGAAAGTCGAGGCAAGCACCCCGCGTAACGCCGAAAATGCCGCTTTTGAAACGCTTGCACCCGTAGACAACGCGGCAAAAAACCCTACGCTTTCGCCTTTTGTTAGCTTTATCGCAGCCTGCGTTTTTGCTATCTCTGTGTTGTATCTTTTAACCGTTTCAGGGTCGGTGGCTTTCTTTTGTCCCGTCTCTAACCCTTTTAGCTGGTTTTCTAAAGCTTCTATGCTCTTTTGTTGTTTCCTTACTTCGCCGCTCGCTTTTTCGGTTGCACCGGCAAACCGGTCTTGATTAGCCGCTGCACCCGACAGGACTTTTCGTTCAGTATCCCCGAGCTTTTCGTAGCCGTCGCTAACGCCGGTAAGGTCGGCTTTAGCGGATTTTAAACCCGCCAAAAGATTATTAAAAGACCCCTCGAAATCCAGAACAACTGCCATAAAAGCTATTTTTTGTTGTGCGCGTCAATCTCCGCTTGTAATTCATTTTCGTACACAGCCAAAGCCGTAAAAAACTCAAAAATGTCTAACGCTTTCAGTTCGGTGTAACTTATTCCGCCCCTTTGGGCAACTTGCCGCTTTAATTTAGTCCAAAATAGTTTTAAATCCCTTTTTTGGATATTAACGTATTTTTCTACGTCGTTTCGGTCGCCATTTTGCGCACCAAAATAACGTTGGAAATCTCGTTGTAAGCGGTCAAATATCCGTCTACCAAAGTGAAAGCTAAGGAAAAAAAACTTTCTGCCGCTATCCCCTCTATTTTCCAATCGGTTATTTTAGCTTGGCAAAGTTCTGCGTCGTATTTTGTAACGTCCTCATCTTCGGTGCAAATAAAAAGCGAACAAAGCGATAAAATAGGGTCTATTTTACCGTCCATTTTATCCTTTACGCCCGACATTAAATTGTACAGCTTCACCGCCGCTGACGCGGGTTTACCCTCGTCTAAGAGATCGTAAGATTGTCGCAGGTTCTTAAAAATATTCTCGAAATCCACGCTAAAAGCGGCGGAAATTTGCAAATCCTGAAACACCTCGAAACGGCTAAGGGTTAGCGAAGTACGCATAATATACTTTTTCCCGTTAGCCTGAAAGCTTTGCAAATATTTTATTTGTTTTATCGGTTCGCCAACCTCGACCCGTTCGGCAGGTGTTAGGCCGTCTAACAATTCCTGTTCGCGTCTTAGCGTTTCGATTTTTAACGCCTCCAGCTTAGCCTTTACGTCGTTAACGTTCATGTTTTAAGTGTTTAAGTGTTTAATTGTTTCGGAAATTATTTGTGTAAATATTATGGCGAAGCACGTGAAAAGTATGTGCTTTATAATAGCGTATTCGTGCATATTAGCTACGATAAAAAACCAAAAAGCTGTTTGACCTGCAAAGCATTTTTCGCATAAACCCAAGGCGTTAGACACTTTGCCGTTTGTAAACGTCTTTATTTTGTAATAAAGAAAATCGCCGTAAAAATCGAAAATGCCGTCTTTCGCTATTAATATACACGAAAAAACATAAGCAAAAACCGCTAATTGCAACGCCGAAAATATGTCGTAAAAGTTTAGCATGTTTCAGGGTTTAGCTCTATTTCAGGGACGCACATACTCGAAACGTTTGCCACATAATATATCGTTAAACTGAAATAGTCGAAAGGGTGCGTTATATACTGTACATTCGATTCGTCTAAACCAAACTTATCGAAAGGGTCGGGTCTTTTCGGGTCTATCGCTTCTACCTCCAAAACCGCGCTGCTAATGTAGCTGCTACTGGGTATTTGGTAATTTGCTAAGGTAGCTAAAACCGCTTGTTGCAAATCGGTTAACGTTATTGTACCACCTATTTTTTTAAAGTCGAACCACGCGACTAATTTAAGCCTTCCAGTAATTTGCGAAATATAATTGTTAATGTTTTTGCGTTTAGCGCCTAAATCCTCGAAATAAATAATGCCGGTTTCCGCGCTATTCGGCAAAACATCTAAATAAGGGTCTTCATTTTCGCAAATTTCCGTGTACCCATCTTTCCTAAATACCCCTTTAACTACCGGAACAATTTGCGCTTTACCGTCTGTTTTAGGTAGCTTCAAAAGCTGAATCACCCCCGCCGCTTTTGTTACAAACGGTAAAGTAATTAATTGTTCTGCGAGTAAATTAGTTACATGCTCATTCATGCGATCAAAATTCTTTTAACTTGTTCTTCTAACCACGAAGACGCCGTGTTTTGTACTGTAACTCGTTCACCCTCACTGGCTTCGATTATGCTCTGGTTTTCATAGGCGCTATTTGCGTCTATTTTTTCCTGCGCTGCGGTACTTGTACCGCCTATCGTTATTTTGTAGCTATCCTGGGTTAAATCCGATCGCGTAACCCCGAATTTTTTCCACATTTCGCCGGTAAATTCATACCTTTTAAAATCGGTTTGCAGGTTATTTAACTCGCGAAATGTTGTATAGCTTATCGCCGTCCCGGCACGCTGCAAAGCCTTTATTTTCCGTTCTGCGGCTTGGTTTCGGCTTTTGCCTATATATGCCGCCGCCCGGTTTTTATTTGTGCTGTACGGCGAAAATTTAGCGCCGTCGCTGTCCTCCCCCGTCGTTATTACGCGATTAGCTACTAATGCCGCTAAATCCGACGCGGCCACCTGTTCGACGTATTTAGGTAGCTCATTTTCGACAAACATAATAAGTTTATCTAATGCCGCTATTTGTTCTGCTAAAGTCACGCGAACAACCCTTGTCGTTTAATTACTACTTTGTCTTTACAACCGTAGCAATCGGTATTTTGTAACGGTATTTCGGCAATTACCGCCTGCAAATAATCCGTGTACTTTTTCTGCCATTCGATTAAATTTTCTTCCCAAACGTCGGAAGAAATTAATTTTTTAGGGTCTAAAGTAGGCGTTTTAAAAAACTGGTTTGCAACTTGTACCCCAGTTTGGTAGAACACCGCGAGAGCTAACGCCATCGCATAATTCGAGCCTAAATAGTCTAATTCGCTCTCGCAAATAACCGCGTTAACGTCGCACGCAAAATCCGCCTCTAAAGTTAAACCTAACATTTTATTAGAAGCAAAATTAGGCATATCTTCTAATTCGGCTAAACTGTTAATTACGCTGCTGCCAACCATCGCCCATTTCGCCCACTGCGCATTTCGATAATTGCTGCCGAAATAGTTATTTTTTAGGTTAAAAGATATTTTATTGTCGCCACAACCGCACGACACATTATTATTTTTAGGTAAGTTATCTTCGTCGAATTGGTATACTAAATAGTATTCTAAGCATTCCGCGTATTTAGAATATACCGGGTACTTTTTATTTATCGCGTTAGTTTTATGCTTATTTGCGAGCGACGTTACCGCAAAAGTCTCTAAATATCCGTCTACATTGTCGTACAACAGTACGTCAAAAGCGCCCACGTTCTCGAAAATAGTGCCGACCGAACGCAGCGTAAAATACCCCCCTTTTATAGAATTACAAGCGATGCGGACAACCGCGTAATTAGTCGCCGGGTCGTACGTTTCACGCGCTTTAATTTCGCCTATAACTTGTTGCTGTATTGCATCGCGCTTTAGCTTGTACTGCCGCCCCATTAAAACGTTTGTGTCGGCAACGGTAATTTTTACCGCCGTCGCCCGTGCTGCTACTAAGGTATCCCAAAGCGTTTGTCCGCAATTTGGGCTATTTAATAACGCGCCAATATCCGCTAATTCCGACAGGTAAAGCCCGGAAGCGCTTTCAGCGTAGTCCTCCGGTCTGCCAGTTTGATGGCAGGAGCAGTCCTCGTTAGCCAGTCCTATTATATTGTTATAACACTCAAACATTCGGGAATTATTTATACGCAAAAATAAGGCGCAATTATCTAAGTATTAAAACCACTGTGCTTTTTATGAAAAAGCGCAGCACCCGTTTCCCGATGCCGCGCTTTTTATGAAAACCTCGAAATTTACGGAGTTGTTCCGTTGATAAACGACAGAACCCCCGTCCGTTCAGCCGTACAGCCGAGCGGATTCAGGAACAAGTCGAAATTAGCTACGAAAGTCCAATCGTGCATAATCGTCGTACCGGAGCAACGATTTGTGTAAAACACGTCGTATCGAACCCCCGGCAGGTTGCGCGAAGCTACGCTATATCGGTCTTGCGACTTATACACCGTAGGTACCGCACCGTAGTAGTTTTTGCTCGCAAAAGCCACCGCACCCCGGTTAATCATGTATGTTTTCGCGTCCGGCGTATTGTACGCGTCCACGTTAAACAAGTCGAAATATGTGCGCATAAATTTAAACGCCGCTGCTGCGCCGCTGCCGTTGCTGTTACTTGCGTTTAACATCGTCATAAACTTTTCTTCGAACAAATTCGAGCCCGAAAGCAAAAACGGCGAAGAAAATTTGTTTTGTTTTGAAACGCGGTAGAAATACGCAAAAAGGCGCTCGTTCCAATCCGCAGATTCGATGTAGGTTTCGTCAGCAACCACCGATCCCGTACCGTCAGACACGACGTTTTCACCTTTAAAGGTTTCGAGCCGTTCCATTGTAAACCTTGCGATCTCTTCCGACAGAATTTTATCTGCTTTCAAAATCCCTTTTGCAACCAGGTCTTCGAGGTTGTAATCGTTAGACCGCAACGCGTTTTCGTTAACCGTAAAGCTCCATTTCTGGCACTCGGTTATTGCGTAATCTTTAAAGTCGCTGCCCAGTTGGTTGCCCGCCAAATCGCAGTCATCGCCATCACATGGGACGGGAACTTCGTCGCACATGTTTAACCAATGTACGCGAACAGTACGGTCTTTATCCCCGTCCACCAACTCGCTAACACGGGCATTCTGTTCGGCGAGAATTGCTTTAACTACCTCAACGTCCGCCACAAAATCGGCGTTAATCATAGAATCAGCCCACATGCGATCAGCCTGCAAGACCGATTTTGCCAGTGCTGACGCCGTAAAAGTTCCTGCTACAATAGCCATAAAATTATTTTTTTTGTTGTGAATTAATCCACAACGCCGCCACTTGCGGTGTACGCGTTATGTACGTCGCTTCGTGCCTCCGACGTGGTCGCAAGCAAAATCGCAGCATTATATTCGTCCATATTTGCCGGCACTTTTACAGTACCGTGTGCACCGCCTGCACCGCCGTTGTTACCCCCATTTTGCTTGTTTTCCTGTTTTGCAAAATCGTATTCCATCTCCGCACGTTGCCGCGTAAAATCTTTAAGCGTAACACGGTTTCCATGGACCGTTTCCAGCCTTTTACCGTCTTTACCTAAAATAACAAAATCGTCTTTTACACCTTCGACAGCTTCAAATTCGTAGCCGTTTAGGTTGTGTAAAAAGCGGTTTCGCTGGTTTGTAGCTTTCGTAGCGTCGGTGGATAATACCGGCTTTAGTTCGTCGAAAAAATTTAGCACCAAACCCGAAACCTCGCCAAACGTGTTCTTCGCCTTTTCGGCTTTTTCGCGTTCGATAAGTTCGTTTTGGTACGTTTCTTTCAGCGCCTCTAATTCCGCTTTTTGCGCGTTTTCCAACTGCAAAAATAAAGGGTGTTTTTTAATATTGTCTTCCGAAAAATCCTCCGTTTTAGGGATTTTCTGTTCGGCAATTGCGGTTAAAATTTGGTCGAACGTTAGTTTCTCCCCGGTAATACCGAATTTATTTACTAACGCGTTTTCCATTTTTCTCCGCTCCTCTTTTGTCGCTTTAGCGTGCGCCTCGTTAAAAATTGTAGTAGTGTCTACCGCCTTTTTTAACGTGTTAACACGCGATTTGTCTTGCTCCAAAAGCATTTCAAAAGCGTCGGGTTTTAGCTCCCGTTCGCCGGCCTCAGATTTTTTTGTAAGCAGTTCTGCCGCTGCTTCCTCCGTTAAACCGTACACAGTTTGCGTAAAGTCTAAAAGCATTTTAATTAAGTCCATAAAGGTATTACGTTATTCAGTTAATTAAAAAATTACAGTGCGTTTTCTTCTCGTACCCCGTTAAGTGCGTTTTCTTCTCGTACCCCGTTAAGTTCTGCGTCCAATTCGTCCATACGTTTTTTTAGCGATGTGGTTTGTTTTAGCGCGTAGGCTTTCTGAAAAAGATGCCGTGCGCCGTCTAAATCGCCCACTTTTTGTAGTTGCGTCCCTTGCTTTACCGCAATTTCGTATTCTGCCACCTGCGTCATTACCGCCGCTTCCGGCGCCGTATCGGCTTCTACTACCGTGTACCGTCGCGCCGTGCCGTCGCTTTGCAACTTCGCCCACGTTGCCGCCGAAATCGGGTAATTTTCGCCGGTCGCTCTGTTTTTCACTATCATTTTTTTACGTTTTTACTGAGTTCTGCAATTCGGTTTATTACGTGTTCATTTAACTGGTCTTCCGCCGCTTCGTACAGTTCCAAGGCGCCTACAAAATCGTTTTCGGTATACGCCTTATCGGCTTCTACCACCGCAGCGTCTATCCCTTTTGCAGGTTTCAGCGCTTTCGCTTTTGCCCAAAGCGCCTGCGCAGCGGTAACCTTCTTATCTTTTTCCAGCCCCCTTGCGCGTTTAACAAGCTTCTGATACTCAACATCATCTTTCACATTTACCGCGTTTCCCGCGTTTTGGTACTGTTCCCGCGTTGCGGGTTTCATGCCGTCCCAAATAAATTTAGTGAAGCGGCGCTGGCGCCCTGACCCCAGCTCCGTGACGTGAACGTAAGGCGATTCCGTGGATTTTGCCATTGTAATTTAATTTAAGTTAATAAAAGATTGTTGCATACGCGTAAAATCCGCTAAAGCAGATTGGTAATTATAATTGTCGTGCGTTAATTCAAATCGATCCATAAACATAAAAATCGCCGCTTTTACCGTTAAATTCGGCACCGCCTCGCGGGCACCTACGACAAATCCGAACATTAGAAGCGACAAAGCGCTTTTTTTGTACAAATCCGGTATAGGTTTTAAAACTTGTGCTTGCTTGCCATTCATCAGCTTTGTTTTTTAATAAATTCGTCGTAAAGTGCTTTTGTAATGTACCTTATTCCATGCCTGCATCGGTAACGCCCCCTGTCTATCAGGGGATTATAGCGCGCTTTGGTTTTTTGGTCGGGCAATGTTGAGTCGTCTTTCCAGGTTACTGTATCCGATACTTTATACGCTTTCCCCGCTCTTTTTCGGCAAAAAGCTCGCGTGGTTTTAATTATCGAACCCTCATAAATAAAATGGCTTAAATTAAGTTCGTGCGCAATTTGCTTATTAACAAAACTGTCAATTTGCGCAAAAGAATCTACAGCGTATTGGTCGAAATATTTAGCCATCGCACCGGAAACGTTTTTGTTGCCGACAATTAAATTTTTAAACCCCTGCTGAAATTGCAAAAACGGAACGTCCCCCGTTAAACTCGAAAGCACGTAATCTTTTAACTGCTGCCGCACCTGCGCGGTTTTGCCTAACTGGTACAAGTACCCGTTTTTATTGAGGTTTCCGCCCACCGTAAAACCCAATTTTCGCGTTAATGCTACCTTATCGTTTAATATTGTATTTACTACGTTATTCGTAAAACCTAATTCTTTGTAGTATTCACCGCTTAATTTAGCGGTGTTTAAAATATTGTTTATTACCGGTGTTAATATATCCCGGTTTAGGGCGTTGCCTAATTTATCGAATAATTCGTCTATACTATTTAATAGCGTGTCGTTTTTATAGCTGCTAATTATAACCCCGTCTTTAAGGTCGAAAAGTGGGTAAAATTCATCCAGTATTAACGAATATATTTTTAACTGGTGCGCCAATACATTAGCACTTAATTGCGTTTCGCTCTCCGCAATTAAGTTAAGTTTTTCCTTAAATATTTCTATCGCTGTCGGCATAAAAATACAGTTTGCCCGGCAATTCAGGCGTAAATTGCCGGGCTACCTTTTATACTTCGTTTTGCAGTGCGTTTAGCGCGTCAATTGCGCCGTCGATTTCAACCGTAGCGGCGAACAATTCTACGCCCGCTTCGGTCAAGCCGGGAATATTCGACGTAAAAAAACCCCCGAATAGCTCCACCATTTTTTGCCTGTCTTCTTTAGACATTTCAGGCTTTGTCGTGTTGGCGGCAAATTGCACAATGGCGTTTCCCACCGCCGTTAGCGCGTCTGCGTCGGTGTCTTCGTTAGCGTCTGCCGACGTTTCAAACGCGATACCCGCCCGCGTAAGCCGGGCTGAGGCGTTAATCACGTTCTCCGTTGCGAGTTCGGCTTCGTCGTTAGTGAAGTCCGTTTTTGCGATAATCATCTCGGTAATTTGCTCAGAAATTCCCATCGGTATGTATTTAAAAAGTTAAAAAATTACTCTAATGCTAACACCGGCTCGGGCGTTTCGGCGTCTATTTCCGCCTTTATTTCCGCCACTTTTGCGTAAAGCGCTTGTCTTTGCTTATCACGCGGTAGCAGGTAAAAATTTTGCTGTTTTCCCGCGTAATCTAATTCCAACAAGTCGAAAATACTGCCGTAATTAGCGTACAAAATTTTATCGGTATTTTGCACGAATGCCGACGCCATTAGCAACAATATTTCCGATTGCGTTTTCCCGGAAAATGGGTTATATAATTGTTGCGTTTGGTAACGTAGTAATTCTATTGGCCTGTCGTGGTATATAATACCCGCAACGTCGTCGTTAAAATGCGCAGTTAACGTGGGGTTATTTAGGTTAACCGCTACCGACAAATCGAACATTAAATCTTCCAAAGACTTTAATTTTAAATCTTTGTCGAATTTAAACCCTACCACTAAATTATCCGCGCGATCTATTAATTTCGCAATTGTCGTAACACCAAATACCCAGGTATATGCTATTGCTTCCGAAAATGGGTATAAAGTATCGTATACGTTTTGCATATCTAAGTTTTTGCCCGTCGCCGTGTCGGCTATTTCCTGCCGGGAAAAAACATCCGAATTAAACATAATTTGCTTACACTTTTGCGTAAGTCGCTCTATATATTCCTCCTGCCATTTTACGATCTCCACGGGGGGGTAAACGTACGTAATAACATCGGTTATTTTTATCGCATTTTCCCGGTTTTCCGGCAGTTCTAAAACAATTGCATCCTGAGCGCTAAATGCCGTCTTTTTAAACCCCGTCCCTAAACATGTACCGCAAAGGCTCCCATCCGTCGAATGTCTACCTTTATAGCAGCTTTCGTCGTCACACTTTTCACTCATTTTTACGACCTGGGGGAACGCTAAAAGCGCTGCGACTAAATCAAATTCGCTATTCGCTTTTATTGTTTTTAATAGATGCGCTTCAACAGCATATAACATGCTAACCATAGTTTCGCCGTTCGTAGCCAAATCCCGGCAGTAGCCCACGCGAAAAGCCGGAACGTGGCCTAAATTGTGCGGCGCCGCCGATTCGAGAAACTGAAACACTTTGCCGTTAAGCTTTACAGCGTTTATTATCGCGCCTTTATAAACCGTTTTTATTACGCCACCGTCCACCGGCAGCGCGTTAGATACGTCGTTTTCGGCGATTTGTAGCAACTGGAAAGTTTCATTTTTTCCGTATGCCGTGTATTTTTTCCCTTCCGTTTTACCGTCAGTGGGGCGACGCAAAACCGGAATATTATCCGCCATCATATTATCCGTGGCGTATAAATGCGATTGTTCGACAATTAAATACTGTAGCGTATTGTTTTCGTAGGTATAATCAACCGCCGCACGGCTGGAAACCTCGAAAGGATAAGGCTGTAAAAGTTCTACCGTATTGTCAAATGCCTGCCACTCGAATACCACAAAACTGTTTGGGTCTGTGGCGTTTAGCTCTATATAGCGGGCATATATATAAGCATCGTACGAGGCGTCACCCCAAAAATTCCCTAAAACGTCTACTAATTCGCGTTTTAAGTTTTCCGCATTTTCGCCGGTATAGGTTAACGTTTTTCGTGCGGCATTAGACCTCGGAATTTTAAAGAAAATGTCCAACAGATTTTTACAAACTCCGACCGTAATGTGCTGCGTTAGGTTAACGCGCTGCGCAAATTCGGCCGTATCTTCCCGGCGTACAAACTGTTTTAGTAGTTTGGCTATGTCTTTGCCCGCAACTAATTGCGTGTACAAAGTCGCTTTATCTACCGTATACGCGTAGTGCTTATGTCGCAGGTCAAATGCGACGACCTGAAAAAGGCGGTTTATTAATTGTTCCCTATCCATAGCGCAAATATAATTAAAATACTTTTAAAATGCCGGGTAAATAAAGGCTTAAATACTTCGCAAAATATATAGTCGAAACTATCCGACGTGTGCCCGTACGGCTCGTAGGTAGTTCCGTTGTCTTTATTGGTTACCCGCTCTTTTTTCTTTTTCCCGTTAATGTCCTCTTTCAGAAACTCGAAATCTTCTACCGACCTGCGGCAGCGGTTATCTATAAGTACTTGTATATCGTAAACGCCTTCTAAAGCGTTGTTTATAAAGTCCTTACGATTAATTACGGAAGGATGTTTATACGGTACGCGTTCGCTATTATTGTTCAGGTATTTTCTAAAAACCCTTTTAACTATTTTGTAGTCGTGTTCTAAACCCCGCGTATCGCCGTGCCGCCCTGACGGATCGCCGTAATAAAATAGCCCTTTAATACGACTGCCATATTTACGAATTATTTCGTAACAAAGCCGCTCGGTTTTATTCTGCGGATTTTCTAAACAAAATTCGTCGAATTGCCCAAACAGCTTTTTGCCGCTGGGCAAATCTGTAACTTGGTATAGCGTAGCAGTTATATACGGCACAACATTTTGGTCGAAACTTATATGTATCGGTAGGTTTTCGTCGAAATCCACCGTGCCTACGTGTTTTAACCGGTCAAAGCTGCTGTAAAATTCACCCCCCGCTTTAACGAAAGGATTTGCAAAAATTAGCTTTTTAGCGCCTTCTATGCTATTGTTATTTTTTATCGTATTAATATAGTCTTTCGGTAGGTTTTCGGCATTATGGTAAGTCGAGCTAATTACAACACATTTATCGTTAAACTCTTTTATAAAAAATTCGCCTTCGTTATATATTAAATTGTTTATTTCCGGAAAATGGTTGTGAAGATCGAACCATTCATTTATCCAGCGGACTTTTGCCGGCGAAGTTAAAATATATAACGGGTTAAACCCTCTATTATATTCGCCTAAATCGCCGTAACGCTGCGAGGTTAATTGTCCATACGCATCTACATAAATACCGGGTCGGCGGAGTCGGGTGATAATCGTATCTTTTACGTCCTCCTCCCTGCTATCTTTTGTTTCGTCTAATATAGCCCAACTAAACTCTTTTCCGTCGTGCGCTTTAGAGTTGTCTAAGCTACCTTTAAATATTATAGCGCCCGACCGGAACGATATTATACCGTTATAGTCGTCGAAATTATGGTGCTCTAAATTAAAATATTTTGGCGGTTTTTTATTAACGGTATAATCTATATCTTCCTTCCAGCCATATAAAATTTGCCATACTTCGCGCATTCTATAAAGCGTCGAAGTGGTTAATTGGTTGTAAGTATTTGCGCCAACAAAGCCGAAAGCTTCCGGAAAAGCGGTAACAAAATGCCCGCTCAGCGCGCCGCCTAAATGCGTTTTGCCGCTACCCACGCCCGCTAAAAACAAATTTACAGGCTGCGTAGAAGTTAAAATATATTCTTGCGGCTTACTGAATTTCATACTCCACAATTTAAAATAGGGGCTGGCATGAACGCCAACCCCGGTAATAAGCAATTGTATTGCTTTACCCCCTTACTTCTTTGTAGCCGTCGGTTGGATGACCGTTTCGTTCGCGTCTTTCGCAAATAGGCCGATGAAAAATGAAATTACACTCATAATCACAAACGACCAATTGGGCACTGTGGTGACGTCGGTGTCCAACCACGCGATAAGCGTGTCCGTTGCGGCTGTAAGAAGCGCCAATACCCCCAACGCCGTTGTTTTCCAAGATTTTAACATTAGACTTTAATTTAGTCCGCTAACGGTTCACCCGCTTTACGGTAGTTAATAATTAAATTTTGCACGTTACTCGTTACTATTTCTTTTGCGTTTGTAGTAACGTCTACACGCTTTATAAACAGACCTTCCTGTTTTCCTAACAATTCTAACGCTTTAAGCTTGTCGTAACACTCGATCTCTATTATCTGCCCCGCCGTGTCTTCGCCGTCTGCGGTTTTAATTTTGCTAATTTTTATTTTCCTAATTTGGCCGGTATTTACCATATCTTCCAGATCGCGCATTACAACGTTTTGCCCCTCCGTTTTTAATATATCGCGGACATTTTGGAACGCTATAATACGAACTTCGTCTAATATCCGCTCTGGGGTTACGCCGGTTTGCAGCTCCATTTCGGCTTTTAGATGCGCGATGTATGTTTGTGCCTGGGGTTTGTTTAATATAGTTAAAACGAGCGTATCTTTAGCAGCTTTCCCTTTACCGCCGTTTACGCGCGCCCGGGCAAGCGCTTGCAAAGGCTTAAAATCCACCATTAATTCGCGGCAAAACCGTACCTCGTACCCCAACAGGGCATTCAGCGTCTCGGTTAATTTTTGGCTGTCTAAAAGCATTCTGCAAAAATACAATAATTAATTTAATCTTCAAACCCGTTTTGCGCGTACCAGCTATATTTTACTATCGCCGGATATTTTTCTATGGTTGGCACGCGCAAAAAGCGCCAGACAACTTCGTCGCCTGAATCTACAACCCCGTTTTGCGCAGACCACGTACATTTTTCAAGTTCTGGTTTTCCGAGCTCCAAAATGTCCGACGCATACCAATCATAAATTTTTGGGTGAACCGCTTTCACCACCTTATCGAAATCTTCAACCGCCAATGAATTGGCGTGTGCCCCGTTCACGATTTTACAAATTACGCCATATTTTACGCGCTGCGATTTGTAAATTGGCATTAAAATGGTGCGCATGTTATATGCTGTACCTGTGTCCAACGAAATGTTTCTTGCCTTTTGCATTTCCTGCACTTCATTTACTGCCACTTCCCGGAATACGTCCGTTACTTTTTCCGTGAAGAGCTCCCAATTATCTCGCCTAATCGCTTCGGCGTAAACTGCTAATAGTTCCGAAGCGTGTTCTTTTGCTTTTTTCATTTTTTGTTTTTTATTGCGTCTTTCAGCACCGCGTGCGTGAAATACACCCCAACAGGGCATTCAGCGTCTCGGTTAATTTTTGGCTGTCTAAAAGCATTCTGCAAAAATACAATAATTAATTTAATCTTCAAACCCATTTTCCGCGTGCCCGCTATAGAAAAATATCCCGCGAGAGAAAACTATAGCGGGCGCGCGGAAAAAGTGCCAGACATATTCACCATCCTGAACGGGTGCAAGATAGTCGTCTTTCAAAACATTTTCGGGAATTTCTTCCCCAGGCCCAAACCTATTTATTTTAATCTCCGTTTCTTCCGTTTCGGGGCTGACAAGTACCCACATGGATAGCCCGCCCTCTTGCAACTGAATATCCAGTATTTTAGATTTTACAGGCATTTTAACCAGTTGCGTTCTCGCTTTTTTTAGCGTGAATTTCCAGAATTTCCAGATTTTCATGGGCGTGTTTTTTTTATTTTTTCAGCAATATTGCCGACGCATACCACTCATAAATTTTTGGGTGAATAGCTTCCACCACCTCATCAAAATCGGTAATCGCCAGTAAATTGGCGTGTGCCCCGTTCACAATTTTACAAATTACGCCATATTTTTCACGCTGCGATTTGTAAATTGGTATTAAACCTGTGTCCAACGAAATGTTTCTTGCCTTTTGCATTTCCTTAACTTCATTTAATACCACTTCCCAGAATACGTCCGTTACTTTTTCCGTGAAGAGCTCCCAATTTTCTTGCCTAATCGCTTCAGCGTAAACTGCTAATAGTTCCGAAGCGTGTTCTTTTGCTTTTTTCATTTTTTATTTTTTATTGCGTCTTTCAGCATCGCGTGCGTGAAATACACCCCGAAAGCGCCTTTAAGCTGATTGCACAAAACCCGCAAAACGGTAGAGGGGTTTTTATTTTTGTTGGGTCGCACCAAAACGCCGCCATCCACTTCTTCCGTCTGCCAATATTCGGGAAGGGCTGCAAGCTCGACACAAATTGCGGCTGTGCTAACGCGCAAGTTTTCGACTTTTACGAACAGGTCGCCGCCGTAGTCGCCCGTAACGGTAATGCTCATAGTCGGATATATAACACCGTCCCCCCGTTCAGGCGTGTACGTCTGGAGGTGGATGACCTGATCCACCTCCAGTGCGGTGGCATAAGCGGCTTTGGGTGAGTCCACAAAACGCGCTTGCGCAGCACCGATAATCGCAGTTGCCATTATGGCGAATAGCGAAATTACGAAAACGATGAATTTGTTTTTCATTTTCTTAAAAGTTTGATTTTTCTAAATGTTTAAGGTTTGCAATTATGGCGCGATTTTGCCGGATTAGTAGCTGCGATCCCGGGCGCGAATATCCAGCTAAAATGGCCGCATCCTTTATGCAGACATCTTTTGCAACGAGCGCGCAAAAAACGCTTTGCTTTATCGTTAAGTTGCACCTTTGCAACTCCGGCCAACCCGGGTGGGGCTCTATATCGTTTTGCCTACGCAACACGAAGCTTTCGCTCAGCTTGCCCATAAAAAGCGCTATTTGGTCGTTTTTGAGTAGCGTCTCTCCGGTCATGCCTGGGGGCAGCCGGATTTTTGCGTGCATGGCCGCTTCTGCTGCGCTGTAGCCCACTTTCTCCAGTATACAGAACGCGTGCTGTTGCAGCGGCAAATAACGCGTCAGGGTCGTTGCAGAAGCGGCAACCTGCCGACGGGCGGTTCCTCGGGACTGCTTTAAAAGCTGCTTACCAAAATACTCCCAGCTTTTT